>CETB01055840.1_pt1 | contig 40284 bp, 40 predicted proteins | sample 356381 | NCBI WGS metagenome assembly CETB01 (sample SAMEA2622545, study PRJEB7988) | marine metagenome | biome: marine biome (ENVO:00000447); feature: deep chlorophyll maximum layer (ENVO:xxxxxxxx); material: "saline water (ENVO:00002010), including plankton (ENVO:xxxxxxxx)" | depth 155 m | reverse complement strand
CTTTGAACAGATAAAGACAGCGGTTGAAGATTTCTTAGCTTCTTGTTGCAGATTTTTTATTAGTTTGATATCGAAACTATCTATATAAGAGATTTTTTTTGGATTGATAAAAGAAGCTATCCTAGCCATACTTATAGCTCCTCCCATACCTATAAATATATATTTATTAAATTTCTTTAGTTCTTTATATTCTTGAGGTTCTTTGTAAGACAGGTTATTAGTCCAACCCAATGGTATTTCTTGATAATTAGTAAAATCTCCTAATGGAAATGAGTCATTGTTAGGCGAAAGTAATTTACTAATTATATTTTGATCGAGGATTTGATCTAAATATTTTTCGAAACTCATTTTTTTATTAATTTAGATACTTTTTCATCAATAGTATCTAAAACAGATTTATATGAATCTTGAAAAAGATTTATTCCATTTATCAAAAGTGATTCAGTGATACTTTGAAAATCAAAGTGATCTTTAGATTCTTTGTATAAATTATTGAAACTTTTGGATAATTCAGATTCTAAAGATAAATTTAAATCTGACTTTAGCAGATAATCAATCGTTTCAAGTGGCAAAGTGTTAACAGTGTTTTCAAATGGAAGATTTTTTAAATAGTAGTCTTGCTCTAAATCTTTTGCTTTTACACTGGTTGATGCCCATAATAATTTTTGAAAATTTTCTCCCATGTTATTTTTTTTGTCCTGAAATAATGAATATGCCTTATAGGCGTTTATAATAGCCATATTATGGAAGAATTTATTTTTATTATCAATTATCTGATCTACGGCTGTATCTATTCTACTTATAAAAAAAGAGGCAACAGATTTAGAGTTAATATTTTTACTTTTAGATTCAATAAAAGCTTCCAGAGTTTTTTTGTAACTATCAAAAGAAAATAACAAGGTTACATTAACATTTATACCTTCTTCTAATAAGTGTTTTGTTGCCATAATTCCTTCTTGTGTCCCAGGAATCTTAATCATTAAGTTTTTTCTATCTACTTTGTCCCATAGTTTTTTAGCTTCATCGATTGTTTTTTCAAAATCATTAGCTAGAAAAGGATCTACTTCCAAAGAAACAAATCCATCCATTGAATTAGTTTTTTTGTAAACGTCTTCTAATATATCTGCGGCATTTCTTATGTCATCAGTCGCTAAATTTTCAAAAATATCTTTTGGATCATTATTATTTTTTGACAGTTCTAATATTTTTTTGTCATATGAATCACTAGATCCTATAGCTTTTTCAAATATTGAAGGATTACTAGTGACACCAGTAATACCTTTATCAATTAAATTTTTCAGATCTCCACTTTCAATCATTTGGTTACTTAGCGAATCTAACCAAATTGATTGTCCTTTTTCCGATAATTTATTTATATTCGTCATTTTATAAAAGGTTTTCTTTTTCTATTTGATCTAGTTTTTCTTTTCTTCTAATAAATCTATCCTCAGATATAAATCTTGATTCTAAGAATTCAGAAACTATTTCCTTTGCTAATGCTTCTCCAACAATCCTTCCCCCAAGACATATAACATTCATATCATCGTGCTCTACTCCTTGAGCAGCAGAATATGTATCATGACATATTGCGGCTCTTACATCCTTAAATTTATTTGCTACAACAGATGCCCCTACGCCTGAACCGCACAGTACTATACCTTTTTCGTATGTTTTACTACTTATAGCCTCAGCTACTAACTTAGTTGTATCGGGATAATCATCAGATAGGTCTATCTCTTTTTCACCTAGATCGTCAATTTCAAAACCTAAAGATTTAACATGATCTATAATTATCTTTTTTAAATCGAATCCGCCATGATCAGCACTTATACAAATTTTCATCAAATCTAACTTATAATTAATTTTGCTTTTTCAAATATTCTATCACTAGAAAATCCAAATGAATCAATTAATTCTTTCCCAGGACCTGATGCCCCATAAGATTCTATAGAGATTATATTTTTACTGCTTTTAGTAAATTTTTGCCATCCCAATCCTACTCCTGCCTCTACAGAGATTATATTTTTAGTGTCAGATGGTATTATTTGATTTTGTATTTCATTAGATTGTTCTTCAAAAAGATCCCAGCAAGGAATTGAAACAACTCTAATCTTATGAGTGTTACCAAATTTTTTTGCAGCTTTAATTGTTTCTGACACTTCTGATCCTGTAGACAGAAAAATAACTTCAGGTTTTTCATTTGTGTTCTGGTAGCAAATATATGCTCCTTTTGAAAATTGTTCAAAATCTAATTTGTTATTAGTCAATGTTTCTAAATCAGGTAAAGCTTGTCTTGATAGCACAATGGCTGTTGGTTTATCGTTGGTTTTTATAGCTTTTACCCAAGACATTAATGTTTCTTTTTTATCTGCAGGTCTAAAAACATTTAAGTTCGGAATTGTTCTTAAGCTCATTAGTTGTGAAATAGGTTGATGAGTAGGTCCATCTTCCCCAAGCCCAATTGAGTCATGAGTAAATATAAATATAGTATTTAATTTTGAGAGAGCACTTAACCTTATTGAAGCTCTCATATAATCAGCAAAAACTAGAAATGTACCCCCAAAAACTCTGAAATTACCATGAGCAGAAATTCCATTCATAACACCGCCCATACCATGCTCTCGCACTCCAAACTTTATATTTCTACCAGTCGGGATATTTTTTGAAAAATTTCCTGAGTTTTTGATTTCTGTATTCGTTGAGCCTGTTAGATCTGCTGATCCTCCTATTAAGTTGGGCATATAATCTGTCAAAAGATTTATAGAAGCACCAGATGAAGCCCTGGTTGCTTCTGGGTCATTTATTTCAGAGGCTTTTTCTAATATTTCTTTATCCCATCCAGGAATCAATTTCTTATTTAGAATTTTATTTAGTTCATCATATTCTTTTGGATTACTATATTTATATCCATCACAAAGTTCAATCCATTTCTTTTCTTCAATCATGCCTGATTCTATACATTCAAGCATATGTTTTTTTACATCTTCGGGTATTTCAAATTCAGAATAGCCCCAATCCAAATTTTGTTTTGCTAATTCTGTTTCTTCTAGGCCTAAAGGTTCTCCATGAGCTGATTCGCTTCCGGCTTTATTTGGAGATCCATATCCAATTGTTGTATTTGCAATTATAAGGCTTGGTTGATTTAAGTTATTTTTTGCATTTAGTATAGTTTTTTCAAGTAACTTTATATCTAATCCATCGATATCTTCAAAGACTTCCCATCCATAAGCCTTAAATCTTTGACATACATTTTCTGTAAATGCTAATTCATTACTTCCATCTATCGAAATCCCATTAGAATCATATATATATATAATTTTGCCTAGTCCTAAAGTTCCTGCTAATGAAGCAGCTTCAGAAGCAATTCCTTCTTGTAAATCTCCGTCTCCTACTATTCCGTAAATATTATGATTAATAATATTGTCATACTTGGAAGAAAGCATTTTTTCAGAGATAGCCATTCCTACGCCGTTTGCAAAACCTTGTCCTAATGGTCCTGTGGTTACTTCGATTCCTAAATCAATATCTCGTTCTGGGTGACCAGGAGTTTTTGATCCGAGTTGTCTAAATTTTTTCAAGTCTTCTGTAGAAAAATCATATCCTGTTAGACATAAAACTGAGTAGAGTAGAGCAGAGGCATGTCCAATCGATAATATGAATCGATCTCTATTTTGAAAATTAGGGTTTTTAGGATTATGATTCATTATTTTTTTGAATAACGTGTAAGCAATGGGGGCTGCACCCATTGGTGCTCCTGGGTGTCCAGAATTTGCTTTATTTACCTGATCAACCGATAGAAATCGGAGAGCATTAATTGCTTTTTGTTCAATATTCATTGATTTATTTAGGCTTATTACCACTTGTTTCCATTTTTATTTTATACATAGATTTATCAGAAGCTATATACAATTCACTAAAATTTTTACCACCAAAGCATAGATTTGCAGTTCTTTGCTCAGGAATTTGAATTTTCGCTATTAATTTACCTTTTGGAGAAAAAACTTGCACTCCATCCCAGGCAGATGAAAACAAATTGCCTTCAGAGTCTACTTTTATACCATCAGGTTTCCCAGGCCTTGGTGTTGCGAATATTCTTTTATTACTTATCCTATTATTAGTAACATCGAAAGCAAAAATATTTCCAGTTTCACCTGTATCTGTAATGTATACAGTTTTTTCATCTGGTGAAAAAGCTATGCCATTTGGAGCATCTATTTCACTGGTTAGTAATTCTACTTTTTTATCATTATTAACCAAGTAAACACCATTAAAAACCGTTTCAGATCTTGCCTCATGTCCTTCATGATTACTTAAAATTCCATATTGTGGATCCGTAAACCATATTGTTCCATCCGATTTACAAACAAGATCGTTTGGAGAATTATAACGCATGCCATTATATTTATTTGTAATTATATCTACGTTTCCGTTTATGTCTGTTCTACTTATACATCTTCTACCATGTTCTGCAGTTATCATGAAATCATCTAGGTCAACACTGTTTCCATTTGAAAAATTTGATGGGTACCTGTAAACTCCAGTAGAACTATCAGATAAGTTGTAAAACAACATCCTGTTATAAGGAATATCAGACCAGACTATTATATTTTGTTCTTGAAGAAATATGGGACCTTCTGCCCATAGGCAACCTTCATAAATTTTAGAAATCTCAATATTTTTAGGAAATAGATTACGAGCATCATCAAAAAGAAATTCTACACCCTTTTTCAATTCTTTAGGATCTCTAAATATTTTTACCATTATCTTTTTCTGGCTAATCTTTTTTTTCTAATATCAGTTGATACTAATGAGATTTGCTCAACTAAATTATTATTTGATAATCTGGAGGCTATCTTTTCTGTAAAAATAGAATCTGATGATAAAGGTTCGGTTTTTGAATTATAGGATTTGATCTTTTCATAAAATATACTAGAATTTATGACTGTATATTTTAGATTGTCCTGCCTATATGCAATTAGGTTATAGATTATTTCGTCAGACCATTTAGTATTATTATGTCCCCAAAGATCATCAAGAAAAAGGAAGTCAACTTCTTTACACAAATCATATACATATCCTTTTCCTTGATTAGATCTAACATAGTCTCTAACGTTATCAATTAGCTCCGAAGAAGAAATATAAAATATATTCTTATTTTTTTTATAGATTTCGTTTGCTATAGCAGCAGTAAGATAGCTTTTACCAGACCCTGTTCCACCATGTATGTATAACCATGTTGGATTAGGACTTTCTACAAATTCTTTTGATTTAAGTAGTGCCATTTCTATTGAATCAAAAGTGATTTTTTCTTCACGAGTTAATTCTTTATTTTGTTTCCTTGGTTGCTTTCTTAATTTAGCATTATCAAAAACTTTAGGAATACCATTACTCTGATGTGTTGAATCTTTAGAATCTAAATGTATAGACTGAACTAAATTTGGATCTGAAAATCTAGATTTTGTCCTATCATCAAAATCTGATACGTTTTTATTAATTATTACAACTGTTGGTAGTTTTCTAGTGTACCTGTAAGTAAAAAGATGATCTATTTTTTCCTCAATCCACTCTGAGTATTTCTGATTGCCATAGTCATCAATAATAATAAAAGGGTAATCTATAATTTCATTGAAATTTTCTTCTTCAGAATTTGATGTTGAGTTAGTTATGATATCTATAACTTCCTGAATAGATTTATAAATAACAGTATTCTCATTTTTAATACAATTTATTGCAATACCTACAGCTAAATGAGTTTTACCTGTTCCTGGTTCTCCACTAATTAGTAACCAACCCATTGGATTCTTTGAGTAATCTTCTGCAATTCTTAAGTTTTTTCTGAGATTTTTAGGGTCTGCTTTCCCTATTCGTCCATCAATTTGAAACTTTTTTAGATCATACTCCAAAAGCTGACTTAATCCAGCATGCATAAGCTTGATATTAATTTCTGCTTCATCTGTATTATTTTGTTGGCAAGAAGAACATGGTACTGTTTGTTTGTTAACTATTATCCATCGAGCAGAGTCACAAATTTCACATTCAACATAGTCTGATTGGTTAGAAAATTCATCATAATAATTTGTTGAAAATTTTCTTTTATTTAGGATTTCTTTTAAGCTTTCCAAAATTAATTCTCTTGTGAAGTTAGTTGACTATTTCTTACAGAATCTATTGATACAAATCTTCCGATAGAATCATCGACAGCCAAAGGTATTGTATCTGTGGGACCATTTCTATGCTTTGCAACTATAATTTCTGCTTGGCCTTCAGGATACGGTACTCCTGGGTTATTTTTTAGCCAATCTTCCTTAGTTACAAACTTTTCTTCTCTATGAATGAACATAACTACATCAGCGTCTTGTTCAATTGATCCAGATTCTCTTAAATCAGAAAGTAATGGCCTGTGTGATTGTCTATGTTCTATAGCTCTTGAAAGCTGAGAAACAGCTAGAACAGGAACTCTTAAATCTCTAGCCATAGCTTTTACTTGTCTAGAAATTTCAGAAACCTCTTGCGCTCTGTTTGTTTCTCTTGACCCCTTGTTATTACTCAATAATTGCATATAGTCTAAAATAATAAAGTCTAAACCATATTCAAGTTGTAATCTTCTAGCTTTTCCTCGCATTTCAGCAACACTCTGAATAGGAGAGTCGTCAATAAAAATTGAAAGGTCAGAAAGTTTACCAATAGCATCAATTAGTCTGTTTTCTTGGGAAGTACTAAGTCTCATCATTCTTAATGAATGCATATTTATTCTTGCCTGTGTTGCAAGCATTCTTGTTGCAATTTGTTCTCTTCCCATTTCTAATGAATAAATTGCTACTTTATGATCATTCATAGCCGAGTTTATAGCAAGATTCAAAGCGAACATAGATTTACCAACAGAAGGTCTAGCAGCTAAAACAAGCATATCAGATCTTTGTAATCCTCCAAGAAGTTCATCTAACATCTTAAATCCTGATCCTATTGGAGCATTTTCACCATCATTTATATCAGTAGATGAAGTTTCAAGGAAAGGTGTTAATGTTTCTCTAAGAGGAACAAAATCTCTGCTAGGTTGATCATTTCTAATGCCATAGATTATGTCTTCCGCTTTCGATAAAGAAGTTTCCACATCAGGGTCATTATCAAATCCAATATCTGAAATATTTTCAGCAGCGTTGATAAGGGTTCTCATTGTTGCAGTTCTTCTAACTAGATTTGCATAATGTTTTATATGTATAGAAGTAGGAACAACATCAACAACCTTTGCTAAATAAGCTCTTCCACCAACTTCTTCAAGTTTTTCTTGTGTTTCAAGTTCATGGGCAATTGTTATTTGATTAATAGGCTCTTGCCGGTTAAATAAATCTCTTGCAATTTCAAAAATAATCTTGTTAGGTTCTAGATAAAAATGTTCTGGTTCAAGAAATGAGGCAATTTTTGTAAAAGACATACCATCAAGTAAAAGAGACCCAATTACTGATTCTTCTGCAGATATATCATGAGGAAATAATTTATCAGATAACACCATTAAGATTCCAAAATTTTTCTAATTATTGGAATTATTATCTTCATTTTCTTCATTTTCAGAAGAGCTTTTAGGAGTGTTTTCTTCGTTATTAGAATTTTCTTCAGAATTTTCTTCTGATTGAGATTCTTTTTCTTCGAGTTTCTTTAATTTTTCCTGTTCTATTTTGTGTTCTTCAATTACTTTTGCTGACTCTTCATCAGGAATAATATTAAGGGTTAAGTTGAGCGATACTTCTTCTACAAATTTTGTAAATACTTTAAATTTTCCTAGAACTCTAATTGGCTCGTTAATATTGAAAAATCTTCGATTCATTGGTTTACTTATTTTTTCTTCCAATGCCTCAGCAATTATTGCAGGAGTGATTGATCCATACAGCCTTCCAGTTGGTCCTGTTCTAACTTCCAAGTCAAGCTCCATTCCTTCTAAGCTTTCTGCAACAACTTGCCAGTCTTTTGTTTCTTTTATCCTTCTTTCTTCAGCTTCCGCTCTAAGTTTTGTTGTTCTTTGTAGAGCTTCTTCTGTAGCTAAAACTGCGAGTCCTTGTGGGATAAGGTAATTTCTAGCGAATCCTGGCTTTACATTCTTTACGTCTCCAGCCCTTGCTGTTGGCAATAAATCTTTCAAAAATAAGATATTCATTTTTAGTTCGTGCTCCTGTGAAAAATATTTCTAAATTTGACAATTCTAATTTATAGAATCATATTTTTTTTATGCTAGTATCTATAATCATAACAAAAAACATGGAGTAAAATATGCAATTTGATGAAATTATCAAAGATAGTAATTTTTCAGATGCTGATAAACCAAACCTTATTGATTATAAAAAACAATATTCAGATTTTGACTGGAACAGAGATGCATACTCAAAGCTAGAATGGTTGTCTGATGGGGGTTTAAATAATGCTTATGAATGTGTTGATAAGCATGTTAAACACGGCCATGGTGATAATCTTGCGATGATTTGGCTAGGTAAAAATGGTGAAGAAGAAAATTACTCCTATTCAGATTTTAAGCGTGAATCAGATAAATTTGGACAAGTAATGCTTGATCTAGGTATGCAAAAAGGTGATAGAGTTTTCATCTTTATGGATAGGTTGCCTGAATTATATTTTGCAGCTATGGGTATATTGAAAGCCGGCGGAGTTATTGCACCTCTTTTTTCTGCATTTGGACCTGACCCAGTAAAAGATAGAATGCTTGATGCAGGAGCATCATATTTAATTACTTCTCCAGATCTGAGAAAAAAAATCTCTCCCATATTGAATGATATAAAGACACTAAAAAATGTAATAGTTGTAAATAAAGATAATAGATTTGATTCTCCTCTGATAGATAATGATTTAGATTATTTTGAACTGATGTCAAAAGTTGATGGTGAATCATTTAAGATGATAAATACTTCTCAATACGATTTTTCTATTATGCATTACACATCTGGCTCTACTGGGAAACCTAAAGGAGTTTTACACAGACATCAAGCAGTTGTTCAGCAGATGCTTACAGGCCATTGGGCTCTAGAGTTGAGTCATGGAGATATTTATTTTTGCACAGCCGATCCGGGGTGGGTTACTGGAACTTCATATGGAATGATAGCTCCATGGACAAATGGAGTTACACAAATTATTTATGAAGGTGGATTTGGTGCAGCAAAATGGTATGAAATAATTCAAAAATATAAAGTTGACATTTGGTATACAGCTCCTACTGCAATTAGATTATTGATGAGAGCAGGTGAAGATGTGGTAGAAAGATTTGACTTGACTAGTTTAAGATTTATTGGATCAGTTGGAGAGCCATTAAATCCTGAGGCTGTTGTTTGGGGTGAAAGAAACTATAAATTACCTATTCATGATAATTGGTGGCAAACTGAAACTGGAGCTATTATGTGTGCTAATTATCCATCAGAAAACATCAAACCTGGTTCTATGGGGCAACCTTTTCCTGGTATCACAATGGGGATTCTTGATGATCAATATAATGAGTTACCAACAGATTCAAGTGGAATTTTAGCAGTTAGACCAGGATGGCCTTCACAAATGTTTGCATACTGGAAACAAGATGACATGTACAACTCAAGATTTAAGAAAGGTTGGTACATAACTGGAGATCAAGCTTCTAGAGATAAAGATGGATATTTTTGGTTTCAAGGTAGAGCTGATGATGTAATAAATACTGCTGGCCACTTGGTAGGACCTTTTGAAGTAGAAAGTGCACTTATAGAGCACCCAGCAGTTGCAGAAGCAGGAGTTATAGGTAAACCAGATCCAATTGCAATGGAAATAGTAAAAGCTTTTGTTAGCTTAAATCCTGGATTTGAACAATCTGATGACTTGAGAAAAGAATTGATAAGATTTGCTAGAGAAAAACTTTCTGCTGGAGTAGCTCCTAGAGAAATTGATTTTCTAGAAACTATGCCAAAAACAAGATCAGGTAAGATAATGAGACGTTTATTAAAAGCAAGAGAACTGGGAGAGCCAGAAGGTGATATATCTACTTTAGAAGATGATTAGAGTTGAAAGGAAATTCGATGAATGCTGAATGGGGATCTGTTTATAAAGATTTAGGTTTGAAGCCAATAATTAATGCTACAGGTAGTGTTACTGCTTTGGGAGGTTCAATTGTTGCTGATGAAGTAAGGGAAGCTATGGATATGTCAAATGATGTATATATCCCAATGACTGAACTAGAACAAAAAATAGGAGATCATATTGCAGATATCTTAGACGTTCCTGCAGCATATATTACATCCGGTGCAGGCTCTGCTCTTACTCTTGCAGCAGCAGCTTTTATAGCTGGAAAGGATGATGATAAAATTCAACAATTGCCAAATACTACAGGCATGCCAAACAAAATTCTAATTCAAAAAAGGCAGAGATATTGGTATGACCGATGTATGGAGTTTTCAGGAGGTGTTTTGGTTGAGGTTGGATCTGAAGAAGGTACAACAAAAGAAGAACTAATAAATGCTATTGATTCTGATACAGCTTGTGTTCATTATCCAGTTTATGAACAAAATGAAGTAGATGAAAAGATTTTATCTTTAGAAGAAGTAATTGAAATAACACATTCAAAAAACAAACCAGTTTCTGTTGATGCTGCAGGTCAAATTTATCCTTTAGAAAATTTTGGTAAATATGTGAAAATAGGTGCTGATTTTCAATGTATAGCAGCTAAATATATGGGTGCGCCTCATTCAACAGGAATAGCATTAGGTACAAAAGATGTTATAGATAAAATTGCTAGACACTCTTTTGTTGGCTATGAAAGTAGAAGAATCAGAGGTATTGGTAGACCCCATAAAATTGATCGTCAAGAAATTATCGGAGTATATGCTGCTGTAAAAAGATGGATGAGCTTAAATCATGAAGAAAGATTGTCTTTCGAAGAATCAAAAACTCTAAATATAATAAATGACATAAAAGATATTGATGGATTGGAAGTCAAGATCATTGATAATATAATTGGTCATCAACCGTTTGGATTAAATATTGATATTGATACAAAAAAAATAAAATCAAATAATTTAGATTTTGTGGATGTATTGAAAAATTCTGAACCATCTATATGGACAAGAGTTCCAGATGGTAAAGATACAATTGAAATTCACGTTTTTGGGATGACTTTAGACCAGTCAAAGATCGTAGGAAAAGTTATAAAAGAAAAATTAGAAGGACTAATGATTTGAATTCTATTACTCTAATGAGTCCAGGAGAAATGGGATCTCCAATTGCTGAAAGAATAATAAAATCTGGTATTAGAGTGATATCCCCTTTAAGTGGACGCTCAAAGAATACAATTGAAAGAGCTAGGAAATACGGGATAGAAGATTCAGGAACACTGAAAGATTCGATACAAGATTCTGATTTGATTATTTCAATTCTAGTTCCTGATGCTGCAGAAAATCTTTCAAAAGAAGTATCAAAGATTTCTAAAGAATTAAACAAAGAAATTTATTTTGCTGATTTAAATGCTATATCACCAGAAACTGTGTTAAGAATGAATGACATTCTTTCGAACGGAAAAGTGAAATTTATTGATGGAGGAATAATTGGGACTCCTCCAAAAGAACAAAATCTTCCTAGAATATATGTATCAGGTGAAAATTCTACCTACATGACTAGTTTAGATGGATTAGGCATGAAGGTGATAGATATGGGAGGTAAAATAGGCGCAGCTTCAGCAATGAAGATGGCATACGCTTCTATTACCAAAGGATATAGTTCTTTATTAATTGCAGCAGTTACTTTATCTATAAGGACAGATAATTTTGACTCTCTAATGAAAGAATTAGAATTTTCTCAACCAAGAGTATTCAATGACCTTCAAAACTTGAAGTCTATACCAAGTAAAGCTCACAGATGGATTGGGGAGATGGAGGAGATTTCAAATACTTTTATTGAGAATAATATTACAGGACATTTTCATAAGGGTTCTAAGCAAATATATAAAAATGTCTCACAATCAAAATTAGGTAAAGAAAGACTTTCATCGTCTGAAATAAATCTAGACATTAAGGATTTTTTCGAATCTATTCAGTAAATATTATAAACTTGAAGTTATTTCTTCAAGGTTACTCATTAATTTAGAGAACTCTTCCTCACACTGAGAATTATTAAGTACTGCTGGATCGTTATTATCTGAATATTCAGGAAGTAATGATATTTCAGAAAGTACAGGTAAATTTAGTTCGTCAGCCATCATTGATGCACCTCCTTTTCCAAATATTCCACCAGACATATTTTCGACAACACCAAAAACTTTAAGGTTTAATTTTTTGATCATATTTATCGATCTTTTTGCATCAAGAGCTGCTAGTTCTTGCGGGGTTGAAACAATAATAAAGCCATCTAGATTCAGTGTTTGCATTACTGTTAAAGGAGCATCTGAAGTACCTGGAGGAAGATCACAAATTAGATAATCTATATCACCCCAGTTGGTTTTAGAAATAAATTGATTAATAGCATTATGGATCATTGGGCCTCTCCATACAATTGCCTCATCTTCATTTTCCTGAAAAAATCCCATTGACATTACTGAAACACCATATTTTTCAGGAGGTATCATTTTACCTTCATTATCAGCTTCAGGTCTATTAGATATTTTTAATACTCTAGTTACATTTGGACAATCTATGTCACAATCTAAAATAGCAACTTTTTTGCCACTTTTAGCTAACATCAATGCCAGATTAGTTGTAACGGTAGTTTTACCTACTCCACCTTTACCTGAATAAACTCCAATTCGATACTTAATTGAGTTTAGGGAATTACTAATTGCCTGTTTTTGTTTGAATTGTTCCCTAACCTGAGCAAGCCTAGCCTCTTCAGCAGGTGTTAATTTTCTTGGTTCTGCCATTAATCAATACCTAAAAGTCTTTTCCCATCTTCGGTAATAAGATCGGGATTCCAAGGCGGTTCAAAAACTAGATCGACAACAACATCTTCAACATCTTCAATTTCGGCTATTCTCCATTCAGCTTGTTGAGCAATGTAGGGTCCCATCCCACATCCTTGAGCAGTCAATGTCATTTCAACATGAACTTCATTATCCTCAACTTCTACATTGTAAATTAATCCTAAATCAACAACGTTAACAGGAATTTCTGGGTCATAAACCTCTTTCAAAGCTTCTATAACTGATTCTTTGTTTAATTCTTCAGACATTTATTTAACTTTTCTTTAGTATTTATATTTAATAATACCAATTTTTTTTCTTTTTTCTAGATAATTTTAAATCTATTTTTTCGTTCAATCTGTATCCGTAATAGTTATAATTTCTCTATGAGCTAGGTGTCCTCTGACCATATCAACGTTTTCTACCCACCAATCAGTACCGTAGAAAATTGCTTCTTTCTTTTCTATATCATCCAAAGAATTTCCATAAGACCTAATCCATATAAATTGAGATTTTTCTTCATTAATCCAAGTTGATTCTACATTTATTCCAGATTGATCAAGTAAAGGGATTAACTTATCATTGAAAAGTTTGACCCAGTCTTCCATCATTCCTTTATTAACTGTATAAATTCTTAGGTGTGCATACATATTTTTCTCCTCTATCTTTTTTCATTAATAAGGTTTTTTCTAAGTTCTGTTATTTGATCTCTTAATAAGGCTGCTTTTTCAAACTCTAGAATTTTTGCTGAATTTTTCATTTCTTTTTCTAAATCTTTAATAAGTTTATTAATATTTTTATCAGAAATATTTTGAATTTTAAACTCATCTTCACTTTTTTCTAAATTGTTCTCTTTTAATTTTTCTGTGAGATCTCTAACTTCTTTGACTATACTTTTTGGAGTAATATTATTTTCCAAATTATATTTTTCTTGTAATTTTCTTCTTCTATTGGTTTCGTCTATTGCAAATTTCATTGATTTTGTAATATTGTCTGCATACATGATTACTTTTCCTTCTTCATGTCTTGCTGCTCTTCCTATGGTTTGTATCAGAGACGTTGCAGATCTCAAATATCCTTCCTTATCTGCATCTAAAATTGCTACCATTGAAACTTCTGGTAAATCTAAACCTTCTCTTAGAAGATTTATTCCTACTACAACATCATATGTTCCTAGTCTCAAGTCTCTTAAGATTTCTATTCTTTCTATTGTGTCAATCTCAGAATGCAAATAATGAACCTTTATTCCTAGTTCTCTTAGATATTCAGATAACTCTTCTGACATTTTTTTTGTTAAAGTTGTAACCAAAGTTCGCTGGTTTTTTTCAATATTACTCTGAATTCTATCTAATAGGTTATCAATTTGATTATTTGTTGATTCGATAATAATTTCAGGATCTAATAGTCCTGTTGGTCTTATTATCTGTTCTACAAAATCTTCTTGTTTGTTTTCTTCATAGTTTCCTGGTGTAGCTGAAACAAAAATAGTTTGTGGCATTCTGTCTTCAAATTCTTCAAATGAAAGAGGTCTATTATCTTTAGCTGAAGGAAGTCGGAATCCATGCTCAACCAATGTTTCCTTTCTTGATTGATCACCTTTATACATTCCATTTATTTGGGGTATCGTTATGTGTGATTCATCAATAAAAATCATATAATCGTCATAAAAATAGTCTAATAATGTCCAAGGGGGACTACCAGGTTTTCTTCTTCCTAGATGCATTGAATAATTTTCAACACCAGGGCAAGATCCTGTCTCTCTAAGAAGTTCCATATCATAATTTGTTCTTTCCTTAATTCTTTGAGCTTCTAGTAATTTGCTGTTTTTTTCAAAAAATAATAATCTTTGATCTAGTTCAGTCTCAATATCTACAAGTGCTTCTGAAAGGCTATCTTCTGGAGTAACAAAATGCTTGCTTGGGTAAATTACAATTTCTTCTAGAGATCTTATTTTATTTTTTGTTAGTATGTCTACTTCTGTTATGCGATCAACTAAGTCTCCAAAGAATTCAATCTTTATTGAAAACTCTTCGTAAGAGGGTATTATTTCCATAGTATCTCCCTTGATTGAAAATGTTCCTCTGTTACTTTGAAAATCATCTCTATTGAAATACATTGAAATAAGTTTTCTGGATAAATTTGATGAATTGATTCGATCTCCAACTCTAATAGTTTGAGATATAGATTTATATTCTTCTGGAGATCCCAATCCATAAATACATGAAACAGATGCTACTATTATTGTATCTTTTCTAGTTAGTATTGATCTAGTAGACGCGTGTCTTAGTCTATCAATTTCATCATTGATATCTGACTCTTTTTCAATATATGTATCAGTTCGAGGAACATAAGCTTCAGGTTGATAGTAATCATAATAAGAAACAAAATATTGGACAGAATTGTTTGGGAAAAATTCTTGTAATTCACTAGCGAGTTGAGCCGCTAGAGTTTTATTATGAGCAATGACTAGTGTAGGTTTTTGTAATTCTTCAATTATTCCTGCCATAGTAAATGTTTTTCCAGAACCAGTTACTCCTAAAAGTGTCTGAAATCTTAAACCATCATTTACTCCTCTTACTAGTTTTTCAATTGCATTTGGTTGATCTCCTCTGTGTGAAAATGGAGATTGAATATTAAACTTTTTATTATCCGACATCTTTTTTCTTTCCAATGATGATTAGTTCATCTGAGTCTTCAATAAATGGATCCATTTCATAATTTCCGTAAATATCAACAATTTCAAAGTTTAGTTCATCGCTAAGATTTATCACATCTTCTAAATAAAGGAAATATTCATGTGATTCAAATTTTATTTTATTATTTTCATATTCCAAAATCATATAATTACTATGAAGTTTTGAATGATAATCTATAATGCTTTTACTAAATAATTTATATTTAATTTTGTTAATAGTTTTAGTTCCTAGTATTTTATAATTTTTATCAACAAAATAATTATTAGGATTATGTAAATCAAATATTATAAAGCCGTCTTTTGAAAGATGCTTTAAGCCTGAACAAAGAGCCTTTTTTTGGTTGTTTTCATTTCCTACGCTCATTATTGAATGTGATGGGTATATTACTAAATCAAATAACTTATTATGTATTGATTGTTTTTCTTTTCTAATATCAATCTGAGTCATATCTTCCACTACTAGATTTATTTTTTCTTTTAATGGTTGCAATGGTTCTATTTTTTCTTTACATTTTTCTATCATTTCTTCTGAATAATCTATACCTGTCCATTTAACACCTAAATCAAAAAAATCTAAGAAAACTCTCCCCGTGCCAATTCCCATTTCTAGGACTTCAGTATTCTCATCTATATATTTTTTATAAAATATTCCATCATTAGGAGGAGTAATGCTGTATATCAAATCATAATAATCAGCCAATCTACTATAATTAGTTTTGTTTTGAACCATTTTTTTGTATATAAATATTTACTTAATTTAAATTTTAAATATAGTTACATATTATATAAATAGTTAGAAATATTTTTTCATATGAATTTAGCTGAAAGACAAAACAGATTAGGAACTGAAACTGCCTTCGAAACCCTAGCAAAAGCGAAAGAATTAGAACGCCAAGGGAAGCATATAGTACACCTAGAAATAGGAGAGCCAGATTTTGATAGTCCTGAACATGTAATTAATGCTGCAAAAAAAGCTTTAGATGATGGTTTTACTCATTATGGCCCATCAGCAGGACAACCTGAATTAAGAGAAGCAATAGCTACTCATCAAGGTGAGTTTAACGGTTATTCTATTTCTCCAGAAAGAGTAATTGTTACTCCGGGAGGGAAACCTGTAATGTTTTTTTCAATTCTAGCTCTTGCACAAGAGGGCGACGAAGTTATTTATCCGAACCCAGGATTTCCTATTTATGAATCTATGATTAATTACTCAGGAGCAAAACCTGTACCAATGAAGCTTGAAGAGTCAAAAGATTTTAATGCAATTATTGATGATTTGGAAAAACTAATTACAAATAAAACAAAATTATTGATATTAAATTATCCTAATAATCCATGTGGATCAGTTATGACTAAAGAAGATCTTAAAAGGATTGCAGAGTTGGCTGTTAAGAATGATATAGTTGTTCTTTCTGATGAGATTTATAAAGACATGTATTATGAAGGAGAACATTTTTCTATATCTAATTTTGATGGAATGAAGGAAAGAACAATAATTTTGGATGGATTTTCCAAGAGTTATGCGATGACAGGTTGGAGATTAGGTTACGGTATATTCCCTGAATTTATGATTGATGATGTAACAAAATTAATGACAAATTCAGTATCCTGTACTTCTGTATTTAGCCAAATGGCAGCAATAGCTGCATTAACTGGACCTAAAGATTTTACAAAAAATATGATGGAAAAATTTAGAATTAGGAGAAAAATAGTTCATGAAGGTCTAAACTCAATTGAAGGAATTAATTGTAGATTACCACTAGGAGCTTTTTATGCTTTCCCTAATATTTCAGGAACAGGTCTAACAAGCTCAGAATTTGCTGATAAAGCATTAGACGAATATGGAGTGGCTTTACTTTCAGGAACTGCTTTTGGTGAATATGGTGATAATTATATTAGAATATCTTTTGCAAACTCTGAGGATAATTTATCTCTAGCTATAGATAGATTATCAAAAATGATCAAAGATTTACATTAAGCTTTTATCTAAGAAAATACCTTTTCCTCTTACAGTCTTTATTACATCTAAATTTTCAGAAATATTTTTTGACTTATCTCTAAGTCTATGAATATGAAGCCTCATAGCTGATTTATTAATTCCATCTTTGTTAGGCCAAAGAATATTTTCTATTTCTGTGTATGATAAAACTTCCCCATTTTTATCAAATAATCTTTTCATTATTAAATATTCAGAATTTGAAAGAGAAATTTCTTTATCCTTAAATTTTAGTAATTCTAAGTTTTCATCCAGCGAAATAGTTTTGATGATAGTTTGATTATCTTTATCTTCTGTTGATCCCACTTCTTCATTACTTGTTTCAAATAACACTTTATTCTCTTTAAATTCTGTTTTTTGGAATAAATTAGTTATTATCCATATATTTCTAAGTAATTCATCAGTATTATTTTCAAGCTTATTGCTTAAGAAAATATATAAGCAACCTGATGTTTCAAAACCCTTAATGATGGGTAAAGTTATTACATTTTCAAATTCAATTGAATCAAACCATTTAGGGAAAATATCATCCTCGCTTTTTCTTGATATTTTATATGTCCCCTCTGACCCTGCGATTATGGATAAAGTTTTATCATCTACATACTCAGTAGAAAACTCATCAATGTTTAATTCATTGGATGATGAATAGAAAACCGGTTTGAAAGATCCGTCTATCTTATTCATTTCAAGATAAATTACAGTGTTTGCTGATGAAACTAGTCTCACAGAGTCACATAATTTTTTTTCAGCATTATCTTTTTTTTCAAGAAACGATTCTAGAGAATCTACCAATCTATTTGATGCAGAGTTTTTAATTATTAGACTTTCAAGTATATTTTTCTCATTTAATAACTTTTTGTTTGTTCTAATAAAAACAAAAGAAATAAACAAAGCAAATATCGAGGTTATTCCTAAGGCTAAAATGACTATCAGTTCTAAATTCATGTTAATAATATTACTATTATTTACACAAAAGATTCCTATTAGGACTTTATGTCTCTTTTATTGAAAACTATTATCCCAAAACTAAATGAGAACACAATTATTCCTAGTAAAACAGATAAATCTGTAATATCTACTCCGTTAACTATTAGTCCGTTGTTGTTGTAGTAATAATGTAATGAAATATGCTTAACAAACTCCAAAGAATTGACAGTTTTATAAACAGAATCTAAAACATATCCAAGAATAGCAATCCCAGCACCTATCATAGCTGCTGTAGAATTTTTAGCAAAAATTGATCCTCCCAAAAATGATATAGACCCGCATGACAATCCAAATATAAAAAGTCCAAAGATGGCATAAAAAATATTAGTAAGGCTTAGATTTATATCGTATATAAAAACTCCTATTTGAAGAGTTAATCCTATAATAGTCGTCAAAATAATCAGTGAAATAACTAGTGAAAAGTATTTTTCAATGTAATACCTATTTCTAGAAATTGATAAAGCAAGAAACTGATCAATTGTTTTATTTTCTTCTTCAGAAGCTATCAGTGTTGAACCAATAGTTATCCCAAAAGCTCCAACTATTATTGGTCCAATTAGATGCATAAATTCTCCATTCAAGAATCCAGCCGTTGAAAGATCGTCTCCAAAACCTGCTATTACTTGAAGTTGCTTTGGAAATAGATTCAATATATCTCCAAATGTTTCTGAAAATAGGGTCCAAACGTAAAGTAAGAAAAGTGTATAAAAAATAGAAGCAGCACTAAATGTGAGTGTTTTTTTTCTGTTTTGAATTAAGGCATTGATTAATATTTTCATTTTAAAAATATTCCATTAATGTGTCGCTGAGATTTGAGTTTTCACTTTCAATATCAATTATTTCGTAATCTGAAATAAATTTAATAAATGAATTTACATCATTAGAAATCATAAAAGAAATCTGATCATCATTAGATTCAAAGCTCTTAATGAAATCTAAACCATCTAATTTTTGGATACTAGGAGGAACATTAAATTTTACTTTAATGATTCTTAGAGACTTTTTTTCAATTTCTGATTTACTTTGAGAAGCAATCACTTTTCCATCTCTTATTATCGTTACAAAATCACAACAATTAGAAATTTCTAATAAATCATGTGATGATAATAAAATTGTTTTACCTTCTGATTTTTCTTCGAAAATGAGATCTCGAAAAACTTTTTGATAATTTGGATCCAAGCCACTTGTAGGTTCATCAAGAATAAGTATTTGAGGATCTTTCATAAAAGCTTGAATAATTCCAACTTTTTGTTTGTTTCCTTTAGAAAGTTCTTTGATTTTTTTTCTTAAATCTAACTTGAATCTTTCAGCCAGCTCTAAGTATTTTTTTGAAATATTTTTTTCAATACTAAGTATATATTTGAAATAATTTTGGGCTGTAAAATTTTCATATGGTCTAAAATCTCCTGCTAAATAAGAAACTTTCTTTCTAATATTATTGTTTTTTCTAGCTACTAGATCATCATTTATATACATTTCACCCGAGTCAGCGTACGTCAATCCAAGCAAACATCTCATTGTAGTGGTTTTACCTGCACCATTCTCTCCTAAAAGCCCATGTATCGTAGATTTTTCTACTTCAAAGTTGACTTTGTCGAGAGCAGTAAAATTTCCGTAAGTCTTAATTAAATTTTTGACTTTTATCATTTTTATTATTCAGCGTATGAACTTAATGCATCTTCATTAAATTCTGCATTAGTGAAAACCTTTTGAACGTCATCCAAATCTTCTAAGTCATCTAATAGTCTTAAAGTTTTATTAGATTGTTCTTTATCAAGTGTAACTGTAGAATTTGGGACTAGTGCTATTTCTGCCTTTTCTAGACTAACATTTTCCTTTTCACCTATCTTTTTTTGAATGTTGGATAGATCGGAATATTGACATGTGATTTCAACTGTATTCTCATATACATCAAAGTCCTCAGCTCCATCATCAATGCTTTCTAAGGCTACCATTTCAGGATCTTCATCATTTACATTTATAACAATTTGACCCTTTTGTTCAAAATTCCAAGAAACTGAACCAGTTGAAGCAAATGTTCCACCAGCTCTTGTAATTGTTGATCTAACAGTTGCAGCAGATCTGTTTTTATTATCCGTTAGAGTTTGTATGATTATACCTACTCCACCTGGTCCGATACCTTCATAGGTGATTTCCTCGAATGAATCTCCACCTGCACCAGTTCCAGATCCTTTCGCTATTGCTCTCTCAATATTGTCTTTTGGCATATTTTGAGATTTTGCATTATCAATTGCTAGCCTTAATCTAAAGTTAAGTTCAGGATCAGAGTCTCCAGATTTTGCTGCTACGGTTATTTCTCTAGATAATTTTGTGAATAAAACACCTTTTTTAGCATCTAATATGCCTTTCTTATGTTTTATTGTGCTCCATTTTGAATGTCCAGACATTTATATAATCTCTAAAATATATCTATTTTTATCCTTGGTAGATGCTAATTTCAATACGTTTCTTATAGATTTTGCTATTTTACCGTTTTTACCTATAATTTTACCTTTGTCATTTTCATCCACTGTTAACTTCAAGATTATTTTATTTTCTTCTTCTACTGTTTCTATATTTATTTCATCAGTATTTTCTACAAGATTACTTGCAATATACTTAACCAATTCTTCAGGAGTTTTTGGTTCTTGATTATCAGCCATTTTTTTCCTTTATTTTACTTCTATACCTTTAGTTTTCATTAAACTACTAACTGAATCAGAGGGTTGAGCTCCATTTGAGATCCATTTAGTAATTTTTTCTTCATCAATAGTTATTTCAGGGGGGTCTTGATGTGGATCATATGTTCCAATTAGGTCTATATATTTACCATTTCTTGGAGCTCTTTGGTCGGCCACAACTATTCTGTAGAATGGTTTCCCTTTACTTCCTATTCTTTTTAATCTTATTCTTACCATTAAATTTTTTTTCCTTGCTTTTTCAAAAGAATTATTTCGATATTTGAATTTTACTCTACTATTTTATCATTTATCCACACAGTTCCATCATCAAAAAATTCCTTTTTCCAAATAGGGACTGTTTTTTTCAGCTCATCAACAAAAAATTGGGATGCTTCAAAAGACTCTTTTCTATGTTTTGATTTTACAGATAAAACCATACTTAGTTCTGAAGGATAAACAACTCCTATTCGGTGTATGACTTTTAGAAAACTAATATTCCATTTTGAAAATATTTGAAAAATGATTTTTTCAATTTCTAATAAGGCCATATCTTGATAAGATTCATAGAATAATTTAGAAACATTTCTATCAAAATTATTATCTCTTGTAATTCCAAGGAATATAACTTCAGAACCATCTGATCTGCCAAAATTAGTATCTACTAAACTATATTCCTCAAGTTTTTCTTCAGTCAATTCAATATAAAAATTTTCTCCTGATTTATTTATGATAACCCTCCACTAACTGGTGGAATAATTGCAAGTTCATCTTTGTCTTCTAGTATTTCTGATTGTTCACAGTATTCCAAATTCTTAGCATACATATAATTTTTTCTATTTGAAAGATCAACTCCAAAATCATTAGATATAGTATCTAAAATTGTTGAGATTTTAACTGGTGATTCGAGCATTAATTCAATTTTACTTTCACCTATATCTTCTTTTAATTTTGCAAATAATTTGATGGTTATTTTTATCATTTTGAAACATTATATTTTTGATACACTAAATATTATAAATTTTTTTAATTAATTTTTAAAATAGTTTAACTAGGGGAGATCGCATAGAGGCCTAGTGCACCCGCCTGCTAAGTGGGAGGGGTTTTGCCCCACGCGGGTTCGAATCCCGCTCTCCCCGCCATAATAAATTATGATTACAAAATCAAAAACAATTGATAAATTTCATGTTTGGACTGTTGGTTGCCAAATGAATATTGCTGATTCTCAAAGAGTTGATGTTGGATTAAAAAGACTAGGGTTGGATGAAGAAAAAAATATAGAAGAAGCAGATATTATAGTTCTGAACACTTGTGTAGTAAGACAATCTGCTGAAGATACAGCAACAGGATTATTAGGGAAGTTAGCTAAGCAAAAAAGAAAAAAATCAACATATATTTGTGTTACAGGATGTATGGTTGAATCAACAACTAAATCTCTTGCACAAAGATTTCCGCATGTTGATCTTTGGGCAAAACCTCAGGATACTCCAAAAATTATTGAAAATATTGCTGACTATCTAAATTTATCATCAGATGGTTGTGTTGAGAATCTGATTCCAGAAAAATCTAAATTTGCAGAATTTGTACCAATAGTTCAAGGTTGTGATAAATTTTGTACTTTTTGTGTGATTCCATATAGAAGAGGAAGAGAAACTAGTAAACCATCAAATCAATTATTTGAAGAAATTAAAACACTTGTTGATAATGGTACAAAAGAAGTTACATTATTAGGACAGAATGTTGATTCTTATGGGCATGACTTAAATCCAAAAAAAGATCTTTCAGATTTAATGTATCTGATCAATGATATACCTGATTTGAAAAGAATTAGATTTCTTACATCTCATCCTAACGATATGTCTCTTAGGTTAATTAGAACTATCAATGATTTGCCAAAAGTCTGTAGATCAATCAATCTTCCTTTTCAAGCTGGTTCAAATAGAATCTTAGCTAATATGAGACGAGGTTATACAAGAGATCAATTCTTAAGAAAAATTGATCAAATAAAAACTATTGTCCCAGAAGCAACTATCACTACTGACTTAATTGTTGGATTTCCTGGAGAAACAGAAAGAGATTTTGAAGATTCTTTAGATATTTTGAATAGGGTGAAATTTGATAAAGTTCATGTTGCTGCTTACTCTGAAAGAAAGGGAACTTTTGCTTTTCGTCAGATAGATGATGATATTCCTATGGAAGAAAAAAGAATCAGATTAAATACGGTCAATCAGTTGCAAGATAAAATCCAAAAAAAGCTTAATTCAAAATACTTAAATAAAGAATTTGATGTTTTAGTAGAAGGTAAAAATAGAGATATGTATTTTGGCAGAACAGAAGGTGATAAGCTTGTTTATTTAGATGATTTAGATGAGAAATTTATTGGAGAAATAATAAAAACTCTAATTATTGATTATTCACCGTATTCACTTAATGCAGAAAAAATTTAAAAAATTAGATAAAATTAAAATAGATATTTGATTTTTACATAAATGTTTATAAAATAGTTTATTAATTTCTTCTAATGAAAATCATATAGAAGAAACACACATAATGGTAATCAAGCACAAAAATAGAATAAACATACCAGTTACTGAACTAGAACAGTCTGCGTTCTGTCAAGATGGTTCAAATTTTAGAACAAAAACTCTTGAACAGGAATTCAAAGCAGGTGTTAGATGGCAGAAAATCCCAACTAGATATCTTAAACTCAAACCAGATGAAATAAGATCATCAATTAGAGATTTAAAAAAATCATTGGGAGACAAGGTTACTATACTCGGACATCACTATCAAAGAGAAGATGTGATTGAGTTCTCAGATCTTCAGGGTGATTCATTTTTACTATCAAAACTTGCAGCTGAAAAAACGGATTCAGAAGTTATAATATTTTGTGGCGTTCATTTTATGGCTGAAACTGCAGAAATCTTATCTTCAAGTAAACAAAAAGTAATTTTGCCTAATATGGCAGCTGGTTGCTCTATGGCAGACATGGCTAGTACTGATGAAGTAAAGAGATGCTGGAATGAATTAAGTGAAATCTTTGAAACAGATAGCACTAAACAACCAGTTATTCCTGTAACTTACATGAATAGTACTGCCTCAATTAAGTCATTGTGCGGAAAAAATAATGGAATAGTTTGTACTTCCTCAAATGCCAAACAGGCATTCGATTGGGCTTTTGAACAAGGAGAAAGAATTTTATTTATTCCAGATCAACATCTAGGAAGAAATACTGCAAAGGATTATGGTATAGATGAATCAGAGATGGTTATCTGGGATCCATACAAAAAAAATGGTGGACTCGAGACAGATGAGATCATTAATGCAAAAATAATTTTGTGGAAAGGGCATTGTTCAGTTCATACTAGATTTACCACCGATCAAATTAAGGAAGCGAAAAAAAAATATCCAGACGTAAATATTTTAGTTCATCCAGAATGTACAAATGAAGTTGTTTCACAAGCTGATTATGTTGGATCTACAGAATATATAAAAAATGTAATTGAAACTGCTGAAAAAGGATCCTCTTGGGCAATAGGGACAGAAATAAACTTAGTCAAAAGGCTTGCCCATACCTTTACAGATAAAAATATTTTCTGTTTAGATGAGATGGTTTGTCCATGTGCAACAATGTATCGTGTTCATCCTGCATACCTTCTTTGGGTTCTTGAAGGTCTTGTAGCAGGAATTATGATAAATCAAATAACAGTTAGTAAAGAAGATCAGAAGTTTTCAAAAATAAGCCTTCAAAGAATGCTTGATTTACCAAAGTAGAAGGTTGCTCTAATTAATATTGAATTACCAGACCTAGATAATATCTTAGATCTTGCTATTAAAGAAGATCTTTCAATGGGTGATATTACGACCCAATCTCTTTCTTTAGGATCTAAAAAGATAAATGCAAAAATAATTTCAAAATCTAAAGGTGTATTATCAGGAAATATAGTTGCTAAAAAAGTTTTTAATAAACTGGATCCTAACATTGAATATACACAGAAAATTAAGGATGGATCTTCTATAGATAACCAAAGTCTTTTAGCAGAGATTATAGGTGATGAAAATACTATTTTATCTGGAGAAAGAATTGCTCTGAATTTTTTGCAAAGAATGTCAGGAGTAGCTACTCTTACAAAAAAATATGTTGAAAAAGTAACAGATATTTCTATAACTGATACTCGAAAAACTATACCAGGATGGAGAAGTTTAGATAAATATGCAGTTAGATGTGGTGGTGGATTTAATCATAGAAGAAATCTAGGGGATGGAATTTTAATCAAAGATAATCATATTACTGCTGCAAACGATCAAGGGCTATCAATAAAGGAAGTTGTTACAAGAGCAAGAAAAAATTCTCCTCATACAATAAAGATAGAAGTTGAAGTTGATAATTTAGAGCTTCTTGATGAAGTTATTCAAACTGATGCAGATATAATAATGCTTGATAATTTTAGCAACGAGCAAATAGTTGAAGGAATAAAAAAGGTAAATAAATCAAAGTTGGTTGAAGTTTCAGGAAATATCAATTTTGAAAGATTGGATGAACTTAATAAAATTAAAGGAATTGACATTATTTCTGTTGGAAAATTAACTCATTCAGCTAATGCACTAGATATATCTTTAGACTTTTAATCAGAGCTTAATATCAGAGTTACTGGTCCTTCGTTAATTATCTTTACTTGCATTTTTGCTCCAAAAATACCAGTTTGTATTAGCAAATTCTCTTCTTTGATTTTTTCTATAAATTTATTATAAATTTCTTCTGCAAATTCAGAATTAGCAGAATTTACAAAACTTGGCCTTCTACCTTTTTTCATATCAGCATAAAGTGTAAATTGACTTATTATTAGTATTCCTCCATCAATTTCTTTAACAGATTTTTCAAAATTATCATTTTCTTCATTACCAAAAATCCTTAGGTTAATAATTTTATTTATAATAAAATCTATATCTTTTTCTGAATCTGAGTGAGTTACTCCTAGTAATACTACTAATCCTTTTTGAATTGAACCAACAGTTTTATTTTCAACGATTACAGATCCTGATGATACTCTTTGAATTAAAGCTTTCACTACTTATCTTTTTTACTTTTTTTTGAAGAAGATTTACTATCTGTAGATTTTTTTTCGGATGATTTTTTTTCAGAATTATTACTTGTATCTTTTTTTGATGTTTTTGATTTAGGAGTCGATTTATAGTCAGTAGTATAGAAACCACTTCCTTTGTATATAACACTAGGAGTATCTGTCCAAATCCTTTCTAGATGTGGATTATCTTTTTTAAAGTTATCAACTTCACTGAATGAAAGTAAATATTCTTCTATCTCTCCTGTATTTTTATTCTTAAACTCGTATGTTGGCATCAGAAATTTCTTTAAATATCGTTACTAAAACCTTTATTATAACTCAAAATCAATGGCTCAGATTCAATTAATATATTCTCAAATTTTATATTTTTTTCAGTAACAGTTCCAATTTCTTGCCAACTTTCATTACCTAAAATTTCAGATATTTTACTTTTATCTTCTTCTTTGAATGAGAATAATATTCTTGTTGGATCTTCTCCAAAAAGGGCACCAGCCCAAGAATCTGGGACAGACATATTTATTTCTGCACCTAAGTTATTTTTTTCACAACATAAAACAATAGCAGTTATAAACCCGCCTATTGATATATCATGTGCTGAAATGACGAGATTATTTTTTATTAATTTTCTTATCTTTTCTTGAATTCCCTTTTCAAATTCTAGATCAATAGAAATATCTCCACTTAATTCATTTTCAAAAATTCTTTGGAATTCACTTCCTGATAGTCCTGAATCTGAACCCCAAATTTCCTTACCAATGAAACCTATTTTGTCTCCATTTTTAATAAAAGATTTTTTTGGTGGTTTTATGGTTTTATACATAATTCCCATTGCACCTATTATAGGTGTAGGATTTATTGATGATTTGTGACCTTCATTAAACAAACTTGCATTTCCACTTATTATCGGAGTATCAAATATTTCACAAGCATTATTGAATCCTTTAAATGTTTCTACTAATTCAAATGCTCCCTTTGGTTTTGTAGGGTCCCCAAAATTTAATCCATCAGTTAGAGCAATTGGTGTTCCTCCCATCACAGAAATATTTCTACAAGCTTCGGCAATATTTATTTCTGAACCTGTCTTTGGGTCTAAAGCGCATAACCTTGAGTTTCCATCACAACTAAAAACTAACATTTTGTCAGTGTCTTTTATCCTTATGACTGCAGAGTCTTCTCCAGGTTCTACTACTGTATTAGTTTGTACGTGATGATCATATTTTTTGTATATACTTTTCTTCGATACTAAATTATCAGATTTTAGGAGTTCTTTTAAATATCGTTTAATAAGTTTTTCATTAAAAGATTTGTATGAAGTTTTTGCTATAAATTTTTTTGTTTCAGGTTTATAGTTTTTTGAAATCTGATCTAAACTATACTCTGGAGGATTAGTTAATGCTTCAATAGAAGTTTCTGAAACTAATTTCTTTTTGTCATAAATTTTTACAACATTTTCTTTTATGAAATTACCAATTATTGAACATTTTAGGTCCCATTTATCTAAAATCTCAAAAATTCTTTTATATTCTCCATCTTTAACTGCAATTAGCATTCTTTCTTGAGACTCAGAAAGCATTACTTCATAAGGAGTCATACCTTGCTCTCTAACTGGAACTTTGCTTATATCTAAACTCAAACCTAAGTTTGATCTCTCAGCCATTTCTATTGCTGCACTGGTAATTCCTGCTGCTCCACAGTCTTGCATTCCTATTAGTTCTTCCATTTCGGAAATTTCTAAACATGCCTCAATCAGAAGCTTTTCCAAAAATGGATTTCCAACTTGTACTGCTGACCTTAATTCAACTGTCTCTTCAAAGTTTTGAGAAGCTAATCCTGATGCCCCATGAATACCATCTCTACCTGTTTCAGCTCCAATAATTATTAGTAAGTCACCTGGATTTTCAGCCTTCGCGCTTAATATTTTTTCTTTATCAACTAAACCAATACACATAGCGTTAACTAAAGGGTTATCATCATAGGAATCATCAAATGAGCATTCTCCTCCAATATTTGGAATACCAAGACAGTTCCCGTATCCAGAAATACCTTGCACTACACCTTTTGCAATTTGTAAATTTCTATCATCACTTAAGTTACTAAATCTTAGTGAGTTCAATAGTGCAATCGGTCTTGCACCCATTGCAAAGATATCTCTAACTATTCCTCCTACACCCGTTGCTGCTCCTTCATAGGGTTCAATTGCTGAGGGATGGTTATGTGACTCCATTTTCATCACAATAGCTTTATTATCCCCTATATTTATTGCTCCTGCGTTTTCTGCTCCAGCTTCAGTTAGTGTATTTTTAGATTTTGATTTTATTGTTCTAAGTAATTTCTTTGTATGTTTATAACCGCAATGTTCACTCCATAAAGCTCCAAATAAACCAAGTTCTAGTTCGTTTGGTTCTCTACCTAATTTCTTTATAATTAGTTCATATTCCGAAAATGTTAATGCTAATTCTTTTAATGTTTCTTCAGTTACCATTAGTTACTCTTTTTATTACTGATTCAAAAATTCCTAATCCGTCAATTCCACCTATTAATTTTTCACAGGCTTTTTCAGGATGTGGCATCATCCCTAAAACATTACCTTGTTTGTTAATTATTCCAGCTATGTTATTAATTGAACCATTGGGGTTTGAAATTATGCTTGTTTCACCTTCATCAGAGCAATATCTAAATATAACTCTATTCTCTTCCTCAAGTTCCTTTATAGTTCTTTCATCTGCTTGAAAATTACCTTCTCCATGTGAAATAGGAATCTTAATTATTTCATCATTTTTAAATTTATTTGTGAATATAGAATTATTGTTTACTTTTAAGTTTGACCATTCACATACGAATGATAAGTCTTTGTTTCTTAGGAGTATTCCAGGTAAAAGTTTAGTTTCACATAAAATTTGAAATCCATTACAGATACCTATTACGGGGCCACCTGAATTTGCAAATTCTTTTACTTTATTAACTATTGGTGAAAAACTTGCAATTGCACCTGTTCTTAAATAATCTCCATAGGAAAATCCTCCTGGTAAGATAATTAGATCAGTATTATTTAATTTCTGATCTTTATGCCAAATATATTCTGTACTAATACCTAAGATATCTTTAGTGGCATAAAATGTGTCTGATTCACTCCATGTACCTGGAAATACTACAATTCCTATTTTCAACTGATTAAATCTTTACTAATAAATTTAAGTTGTAATGAAATATATGATAATTAAATTAGTGAGAAGTTCTACTTCTTTTATTGGTTTTTTAAAGTAGTACGATAACTTTTTCTTTTTTTATTTGAAATCTTTTTCTTTCTTATAGATGTCGGTGATTCAAAATTTTGTCTTCTTCTAGCTTCAGAAACTATAGACTCTTGCTGTACTTTTTTTGAAAACCTTCTTAATAAGGCTTCAAAGCTTTCGTCATCTTTTATTCTTACTTCTACCATATTTCCTTTGTTTTGATTTGTGATTTATCTATTCTAAATGAAAAACTACAAATTTTGCTAGCTTTTTATAATACTTATAGCACTATAAAGTCTATTAATAGATTTTTCTTTACCAATAGCACACATAGTATCAAATAGGGGAGGAGATTCCTTTCTACCTGTAAGCGCAATTCTGATAGGAAAAAATAATTGTCCTGCTTTTAACCCTGAATTTTTTGCAAGTTCTCTGAATTTTTCTTCTAGGTTTTCTGGTTCGAATTTTTTTTCTTCATCTATCAAAGTAATTGATTTAGTTAATCCATCAATAATAGATTTTGGTTCAACTTTTTTTGGAAGCAATATTTCTTTTTTTATTTCTAAATCATCATAAAAAAAATACTCTAGTAGAAATGAAGATTCTGAAACATTTCTTAATCTTTCCCTTATCAATGGAGTAAGAATAGAAATTCTGTTGGATATATCTTCTATGGAAACCTTTTCACTAACTAAACCTCCTTTTTCTTTAGGACGATCAACTTCTTTAATAATCATTTTACTAAGTGTATTATCTTCTAGGTTTCTAATATAGGATGCATTCATCCATTCTAATTTCTCGGGGTCAAAAACAGCTGGATGACCAAGAATTCTATCTACTGAAAATTTTTCTATTATTTCATCGATAGTCATTATTTCACTATTATCACCTGGTGACCAACCCAATAGTGCTAAAAAGTTAAATATTGCCTCTGGCAAATATCCTTTGTCTTTATATTCTAATGCTGATTCAGCACCGTGTCTTTTTGATAATTTAGACTTATCTTTTCCTAGAATTAATGGGACGTGTACATACTTAGGATAATCCCAACCCATTGCATCATGTATTAATACATGTCTTGGTGTAGAAGAGATCCATTCCTCTCCTCTAATAACATGAGTAATTTTCATTTCATGATCGTCTACAACATGAGCTAAATGATATGTAGGCATACCATCGGACTTAAGAATAACAAAATCATCGATTTCTTTGAGGTTGAATTCAACTTTTCCTCTTATTTCATCATTAAAAGGTTTATTCCCTCCATCAGGAACTTTAAATCTTACAACGATTTGTTTTGAGTCTTTATTTTTTTCATAATATTCGTGACTAATCTCTTTGTATCTGCCTCTATTGTCATATCTTGGAGGTCTCTTTTCTCTGATTTGAAGCTGTCGTAATTCTTCAAGTTCTTCTGAAGTAGTATCGTCATAATATGCCCATCCAGAATCAACAAGTTTTTTTGCTATATTAACGTACAAATCTTTTCTTTCTGATTGTCTAAATGGTCCTTCATCCCAATCTAAATTTAACCACTCTAAGCTAGATAAAATAGATTTTTCAGAATTTTCATCATATCTGTTTTGATCAGTGTCTTCTATACGTAATATAAATTTACCAGAGTTGGCTTTTGCAAAAAGCCAATTAAATATTGCTGTACGAACACCACCAATATGTAGATTTCCAGTTGGACTTGGAGCAAATCTTACTCTTACTTCTTTACTTGTCATGAAATAGTTTCTATAAATTTTTTTAATTCTAAAGGTAAGGGAGACTCAAAATATAATTTTTTATTCTTCATAGGATGAAAAAATTCAAGTTTTGAGCTGTGCAAAAAAGATCTCGTTAGTTTACTCTTTTTATTCCCATATAAATTATCACCAACAACTGGGTGCCCTACATGTTCTAAGTGTACTCTAATTTGATGAGTTCTTCCTGAGAATAACTTTACATCTAACAATGAATATTCTTCAAAGTTTTTCTTTATTCTATAAGAGGTTTTAGATTCCTTCCCTCCTATGGATACTCTTCTTTTTATAGGATTTTTTGGATCTCTAATTATTGGAGCATCAATTATTGCTTCTTTTAGCTTAGGCTTTCCATATACTAAAGCTTCATAATTACGTGAAATGCTTCTTTCCTTTATCATTTCTTTTAATTTTTCATAAGCATTAGCAGACCTTGCTATTATCATTAATCCACTAGTATCTTTATCTAGTCTGTGAACAATTCCTGGTCTATCAATATCTCCTACTGATTTTATTTCAGGATATGAATTGACTATATGTTCGCAGAGACTAACATCATTATTTTTACTTGCCCTGTGTGTAATCATATTTGCAGGTTTTTCAACTACAATAATATCTTCATCTACTAAATATGTATTTATTTTCTTGTAAGTTTTTTTTTCGGAAGAATTTACAGATAAAATTTCAATTTTAGAGTCTGGACTGATTATTGTTGATTTTTTATTTTGAATCTTACCATCTACAACACAACAATTTTTTTCAATTATTTCAACTACTTCACTTCTAGAGAAATCAGTATTTGATGAAATCAATTTATCTAATCTTTCAATTCTTTTAGCAATTATGTTAATCTTCATTTTTTTTATTTAGAAATATTAAATCGATGAAATATATGGTTAGTGCTATAGATATTGAAGAGTCAGCTATATTGAAAATAGGCCAAAATCCTACATCAATAAAGTCATTAACGTATCCAAACCTAACTCTATCAATAATATTCCCCAGAGCACCTGCAACTACAAGAGAGATAAATAATCTCATAGTTAGTTTAGGTTTTTCAATCATCAAGAAATAAATTGTAAAGAAGACTGCAACAAATATAGAAATTATTAGTAATAAGCTCCCATAAGAACTGAATAAACTAAAAGCTGTTCCAGTGTTTCTTGCATAAGTTATTTTGATAATGAAATCGTCAGGGATTGATTGACCTAAAGCTAAGTTTTTATAAACTAAATATTTTGTAATTTGATCAAATAAAAAAATTGAAGGAAATAATGTCCAAAAAAGTTTATCTTTTAGTAGCCAAGAACTAATAATTTTCTCTTGTATTGAGTTATAATTTTTCATATAAAAATATTATACAAATTTTTTACGGAGGAAATCTTGCATATTGATCTTAGATCAGACACTGTTACTAAACCATCTCCAGAAATGCGGAAAGCTATGGCTAATGCTGAAGTAGGTGATGATGTGTACGGAGATGATCCTACTGTAAATAAGCTAGAAGAAAAAGCTGCAGAAATGTTTGGCAAGGAGGATGCTGTATTTGTATCTTCAGGTACTCAAGGAAATTTAGTTTCGATTCTTTCTCAAGCAACACGTGGAGATGAAATATTAATTGGTGATATTTGCCACATCTTTTCATCAGAAGGTGGTGGAGTTTCCGTTTTAGGTGGAGTTGTTATGTATCCTCTCAAAACTAACTCTGATGGAACTATTGATGAAGAAAATATACTTAATGCTGTAAAGCCAGATGATTATCACAAACCTAAAACTAAATTATTTGCATTTGAAAATACTCATGGTGGATTAAGTGGAATTCCAATAGATAAAAAAGCTTCAGACAAAATGGCATTAGCTGCTAAAAAAGCTGGTCTTAGAGTTCATGTAGATGGTGCAAGAATTTTTAATGCTTCCGTAGCATTAAATACATCAGTAAAGGATTTAGCTGAACATGTTGACTCTCTTACATTTTGTCTTTCCAAAGGACTTTCTTGTCCTGTTGGAAGTGTTATTGTAGGTGAGAAAGACCAAATAACAGAAGCTAGAAGAGTAAGAAAGCTTCTTGGATCTGCTATGAGACAAGTTGGTGTGATAGCTGCTTGTGGAATAGTTGCATTAGATTCTATGGTTGAAAGGCTTAATGAAGATCATGAGAACGCAAAAAAATTAGCTGTTGGATTAGCTGAAATTAGTAAGGTTGAAATTAATCCAGATAATATTCATACAAATCTTGTCAGATTTAAGGTCCCAGAAAATACAGGCTTTGAGGTTGCTGAAAAGCTAAAAGAAATGGGAATACTAATTAATGGTTCTTATACTGACCTTAGGATGGTTGCTCATTATGGTATAGATAATAAACACATTGATAAAACAATAGAATCAATGTCAAAAGTGATGAATTCAATCTAGTTTTTTAGCCAAAGTTTCTCAAATCTATCTTTAAGTGTCTTTTCTATTCCTCTTCCTATTGGATTATAAAACTTTCTATTAGACAATTTTTTTGGAAAATTATCTTGCTTTATAAACCCTTCTTCAGAATTGTGATCATATTCATATCCTTTGCCAACTCCGAATTCTTCATCTATTTTTGTTTCTGCATTCATTAAGTGAATTGGAACTTCAGTTATAGGATTATTTGAAACTTCTTCATAAGCTTCGTTAATTGCTTTGTATGAAGAATTACTTTTTTCTGATAATGACAAATATATTGTAGCGTTTGCTAATGGAATTCTACCTTCAGGCATTCCAATCTTATTTACAGACTCAAAAGTAGAATTAGCAATAATCATAGCATTAGGATTTGCTAATCCAATATCTTCTGATGCACTAATAATTAATCTCCTTGCTATAAATAGAGGGTCTTCTCCATTTTTAAGCATTCTTGCTAGATAATAAATTGCCGCATCTGGGTCAGAACCTCTTATAGATTTTATAAACGCAGAAATATTGTTGTAGTGATTATCGCTTTGCTTATCGTATATTGAATTATTTTCAAGTAATTCTTTTATTAGATCTTTAGAAACAATTTTATTTTTTGATGTATCAATAGACATTACTGCTAACTCATAAGTGTCAATTGCTTTCCTGATATCTCCTCCGCATCCTGAAATTAAAATATCTAGAACTTCTTTGTCTAACTTAATATTTTTTTTATTAAATTCTTGATCTGACAAATTTTGAATTTTATTTATGATTTTGGATATAGATTCATCTTTGTGAGATTCAAACTTGAAAATCTTAACTCTTGAAATAAGTGGGTTTATTATAGAAAATCCTGGATGCTCTGTTGTTGCTCCTATTAATATAATTATTCCATCTTCTATTAATGGAAGAAGAGAGTCCTGTTGATTCTTTGAAAATCTATGAATTTCATCTAAAAACAGGATGGTTTTATTGGTTGTAGAAGTTCTTTCTCTTAATATTTGTTCAGTCAGCTTTCGAATATCTGATAATCCAGATGATACTGCAGAAAGAGATTTGAAATTATGATTTGTTAAATTTGATATTATTCTAGCAAGTGTAGTTTTACCTGTACCTGGTGGTCCCCAAAATATCATTGATGGGATAGATTTATTTTCAATTAAGTTTCGTAAAATCTTTCCTTCACCTAAGATATGTTCCTGACCAATAAATTCATCTAAAGATTCAGGACGTAATCTAGAGGACAAAGGGGAGCCAGATAGTAATTCTTTTCTGCTATTATGTTCGAATAGTGTCATTTATTGAAAAAATTATTAAGGCTTTCTATTAAGTAATTATCATACTCATTGAAAATAGTCCTTAAATCTATCACTAAGTTATCATTTTCTACCTTTCCTAAGATTGGTAATTCTATTTTATTTCAATTTGTATTTATTATTGCTCTTTTTTTCTATCATAGGAATTGAATGAAAAGAAGAAAGAGTTTATATTAGTTTAAGCTTTTCATTTAATAGTTACAAAAACCTATAATATTGGAGAAAATAATGGCAACTCAAAGTTATAAAGAAGTCAATGCTGAAGAGTATATTGTTGCGGAGGAGCCATTCTTCATGCCAACTTCTGATGAAATAGAAGTTTTTCAAGCAGCATACAATGAAAGAGTTCCAATCCTTCTTAAGGGGCCTACAGGAACAGGTAAAACACGTTTTGTTGAGTATATGTCATGGAAAATCAATAGCAATGAAAATAAAGTTAAGGATATTCCACTAGTAACAGTTGCTTGTCATGAAGACCTCACAGCCAGTGATTTAGTTGGAAGATATTTACTCGATGCCAGTGGAACAAAATGGATAGATGGACCTCTGACTAGAGCCGTAAAATCAGGAGGAATTTGTTACCTTGATGAAGTTGTAGAGGCAAGAAAAGATACTACTGTCATTATCCATCCACTTACCGATCACAGAAGAACCCTAAGTATTGATAAATTAGGACAAGTTATTCAAGCAGATGATGGATTTCTTTTGGTTGTGTCATACAACCCTGGTTATCAAAATGCTGTTAAGGATTTAAAACACTCAACTAGACAAAGATTTGTTGCAATTGAGTTTGATTTCCCAGATGTTGACAGAGAAACAAAGATTGTTGCTCACGAATCTGGCTTAGAAGAAGGAATGTCTAATCAATTAGCTGTACTTGGACAAAAGATTAGAAACCTAAGAGAGCATGGATTAGAAGAAGGTGCTAGTACTAGATTACTAATCTATGCAGCAAGATTAATCAAACAAGGGATTTCTCCTAAAAGAGCTTGTCAGGTTGCACTTACTTGGGGAATAACAGACGAAGTACAAATTCAAGAAACAGTAGATCAAATAGTTTCTTCAATTTTTGAGTAACAAATTTGAATCAAAATAAGTTTATAGCCTTAAAGAAAATCTTAGAAGGAAGAACTTCTAACAGCAAGACTTTAGAGGAAAGTGATTTGATGGTTGCAGCAGTTAGTATATTGATAGAGAAAGATAATCCTGATTATCCAATTTACATGATTAAAAGAGCTGATGAAGGTAAGCATGCTCTAGAATGGGCTTTTCCTGGTGGCAAAGTAGAAAATTCAGATAACGATTTGAAACACACTGCAACTAGAGAAACGAATGAAGAGATAGGTGCTAATGTTAATGACTTTGTTTTATGGGGAGAGTTGGATCCTGTTATGACATTAGGTACTGGTTGGGTTATACAACCTTTTATTGGAGAAATTGAAAGCGAAAGTAAACTCATTAGAAATAAGGAAGAAGTTGAGGAAATAGCAAAGATTCCACTATTTGATTTGATTGAAGAAAAGAATAAAAGATATGTATCATTTACTAGAAATGAAAAAAGAATAGACTCTAGAGCTTTTGCATACGAGGATAAATTGATTTGGGGAGCATCTGCAAGAATGATTACTCAAATTTCAGAAATATTAGAGAGTAAGATAAAAAATGGATAACAATTCAAAATATACTCCAGAAAAAATAAAAAGATTATTAAAGGCTTATCCTGAGGATCTATTAAGTCAATATGTTGAATCAAGAGATATTTTAGAAAGTAAATTGCCTGAGGAAATTCTTACACAATGGGAAAACATAGGTTTAGAAATAGCGCAATTGTCATCCAGATCATGGGAACCTTCTCTAGCATATTTTTCAGCTTCAGTTAAGGTACAACAGTATCTTCCGTCTGGTCAATTTCTTGGTTGGTGCAAATCAAGTATTTCATTATCAAAAGATTCAAGTAAAATTGCTCAATATTTCCTTAGTTCTAGCCCTCAAACGATGGTAAGACTTCGTCCAAGATATATTGAAGATTGGGTAAGTAGAGTTACCAAATTACATAAAGGAACATGGAAATCAACCAACTTGTCTTGCAAGATGTTTGAATACACTCCAATGATTCTTGAAACATTGACCTTTGATCAATTTTGTAAGTTTACTGATTTTATGGAAATTCTATCAAACAGATCTTATGATCTTGCAAATGAAATACTAGATTCATCATTGGAAATTTATACTCTGAATTTTCAGGAAATTGATGAATTGATTCATCTTTCAGTTTTGATAACTGAAAATGATTGGAGAGACATAAAGCCAACTTATGAAATTATTAAGGATCAAGTTTCGAAATTACCTAATGCTCATACAAAAATAACATTTGATATGACTCGTAGACTTCACGGTTTATCGGGACTGAAAATATCTGAATTCCTACAACTTTTGATTAGAACTTTATCTTTAACCAATAAAAATGATAATGACCAAGTATTACAAATGACTCAACAAGTAGTCAACAATGTTCCAATTGCTACTTTAGATTTCCTTAATAACGTCCCTAGATTACTTGATTCTTTAGATATTGATCAACTTGATCAATGGAAATCTCAAGGAATCAGACTAGCTATTGATCAAGATACTAATACAGCTCCTGCGACTCAATTTTTTAAGCTTCAATCAAAAGAATCTCAAGACTTAATTGATAAAATTTCTTCAAGTGTTGAGCTAAACAGAATAAAGGATTTAATGAAACTTTATTGCACAGCTCTTTCAGGTGAGGATGTTTCAGTATCTGGATCTACTACAATAACTGATAAAAATATAGGTTGGGGAGAATCTGATCTAGCTACCTCAGATGGTAAAACTATTTATTTACCAGATGTAATTAAAAGATATAACAAAAAAGAAGATAACTTTAATTTTTATAAGGTGCTTGCATCTCATCAACAAGCACTAACTGAATTTGGAAGCTACAAATATGACTATAATATAGAACCCGTAAATTCTAAATCTAAGGCAATATTTAATGCGTTACTTGATCAAGTAAATGATTCTGATGAAGAACATGCTACAAGAATAGCCAAAGTCTTAAGAGGGTCTTTTCCATTCAAGCATGATCCAATCCTAGCAGACGATATATTTAGTATTGTTGAGGAGTACAGAGTTGATCAACTTATATTAAGTAAATATCCTGGTTTAAGAAATTTTTATAAAAAAGTTCAGTTAGAAGAACTAAATAATAGGAAAAATAAATCCGAATCTAGTAATAAAAGAAGAGAAGTTTTTATTGAAAAAATTCTTAGATTTACCCTGGGTGATAAAGATAGAAATGTCCCTAAAGGGACTAAAGCAAAATATGAAGAAATTGTTAGATATCTCCTTACTTTATCAAGAATATCAAACGATAAAATAAAAACAGTTGAAGATTCTATGGCTGTTTCATTCAGACTATTTTCATTAATTAGAGATATAGATAATAAAGAAATAGATTCAAATGAACCTGAAGAAGAAGCTGATGAGATAAAAGATGAAGACTTAGAAGATTCTGAAGATCAATTTGAAGATGAACAAGTAGTAAATGATATGATTTCTTACTTTTCTGGAGGTGAAGGAGAACCTGAAACAGGAGAACCTTCTGAAGAAAGTTCGATAAATCCACCTGAAGAAGGAGATTATCAATCTCCAGATCCAGTTGAATACCAGGGGGACTTTAAGCCTGAATTAGGGCAACTACTAACGGAAATGTTAACAGTTAGTGGAGATGAAATGGAAGGAGAAGGAGAAGAAATCCAAGGGCTTACACAAGAGCAGATTGAGGAATTAATTCAAAACTCACCAGATCTAGAATCAAAAGAATCAGAAGAAAATCAGGAATTAACAGAAACTCCAAATCAAGAATTATTAGAAAATTTGATGAAAGAACTAAAAAATAGAGATCTAGATAATTCTTCTTTTACCGGAGGAGAACCTACTCATGTTGATGAAGATGGAGGTCCATTGGAAGCAAAGGAACCAGATACTTTTACATACGATGAATGGGACTTCAGAGATGTTGAGTATAAACCCAATTGGTGTTTGTTACATGAAAAAAAACTTCCAGATGGTGAGGCAAATTTTTATAGAGAAACACTCTCCAATAATTCTAATTTGGTTTATCAAATAAAGAAACAGTTTGAACTGTTTGTACCTGAACAATATAGAAAACAAAAGAGACTAGAGGATGGTGAAGAAGCCGATTTAGATGCAGGTATTGAAGCTCTAATAGATCTAAGATCAGGAGTAACACCAGATGAAAAAATTTACTGGAGAAGAAATAAAACTGAAAGATCTGTAGCTGTTGCATTACTAATTGATATGAGTGCTTCAACTGCTGAGGCTATTGATGATAGTTCAAAATCTAATTCTGATGACTGGGGTGCACCTGATGATCCTGTAGAATATATGGTTTGGTTAAGATCTAGAAGGGCAGAGGGATTAAGAAGATCATACAAAAGAATAGTTGATGTTGAAAAAGAAGGTATTGTATTGATGGTGAATTCACTCGAAATGTTGGGGGATGACTACGGAATTTATGGTTTTTCAGGGTATGGAAGAGAAAATGTTGAGTTTTACACAATAAAAGATTTAGATGAAAAATTTGATGAATCTATTTCAGGAAGAATAGATAGAATAGCACCGTTGCACGCTACTAGAATGGGACCTGCAATAAGGCATACTATAACTAAACTTGAAAATCATGAGGCACGTTCTAGATTTCTTTTTTTGGTAACAGATGGAAGACCTCAGGATAGGGGCTACTCACGAGAAGGTGTAGAAAAAGAGTATGCAGTTTATGATACGAGACAGGCTTTGATTGAAGCAAGACAAAAAGGAATAACACCTTTCTGTTTAACAGTCGATAAATCTGGTCATGATTATCTTAAGACGATGATGGATGATTTTTCATATGAAGTTCTTTCAGATATTTCTATGCTACCTGCAAGATTGCCAGAGCTATATAAGAATCTTACTACTTAGTTATAAAAGATAAAATTTTCTCAGCCCACTCTTTTTCGATAAGTATTACGTCTTTTGTTTCAGCTGCCACTGCATAATATCCAGTTTTATCTTCGTTCATTTTGCCTATACTCAAAGAAGTGTTATAGATAGTGTTTACTCCAAATTCATCTCTACTAGCAGTTTTTACATCTACATATGGAGTATCAAGTCCAAGTCCATACATTGCATAG
>CETB01145205.1_pt1 | contig 40733 bp, 30 predicted proteins | sample 356381 | NCBI WGS metagenome assembly CETB01 (sample SAMEA2622545, study PRJEB7988) | marine metagenome | biome: marine biome (ENVO:00000447); feature: deep chlorophyll maximum layer (ENVO:xxxxxxxx); material: "saline water (ENVO:00002010), including plankton (ENVO:xxxxxxxx)" | depth 155 m | reverse complement strand
TTCCTTTTTCAAGGTTTGAGGGGGCATCATTGATGGCCCAACCGTGCGCAGCCTCTGCATGGTAGACGCTCCAGTGGTCATCGACGTCATAGATAATGGTGGCCAATGGACCCATCGAGAATGGCGCATGCTCCGCTATCTCGGTGTCGATACGCAGATTCTTCCGAACAGCTTATCCATTGAGGAAATAAGAGAATTGGACGGCTTGATACTATCGGGCGGAGCGGCTAGAGTAGGCCTAACAGGGGAGCTTGGAAATTGTGCTGAATACCTCTCTCTCGAAGTTCCAATTCTAGGGATTTGCGCTGGCCATCAATTCATGGCCAGGCACTATGGGGGTGACGCAGGAGAGGCCCCCAAACCCGAGTTCGGTGCAGCAACTATTTCTCTAGTAGGTGACGGAGGGCCTCTTTTCCAAGGCACACCATCTCAGCAAACGGTCTGGGAGAGTCACAACGATGAGGTGATCAAGACTCCACCGGGATTCACAGTCACGGCCCAAAGCGAATCCTGCAAGGTTCAGGCCATGCAGAACGAAAATTTGGATAGATTTGGCCTTCAGTTTCACCCAGAGGTAAACGATACTGAGTACGGTTCCAATATCTTCGACAACTTCGTCGAGATATGCAAATCTGCCAAAACCGCATAGGACAGATTGAAGAAGGCCCGGCAGGTCGCCGGCTTGGTAGCAATGAAGGGCGACAAGGACATCCTACACAAGTGCAGAAACTGCAACAGGACCGATAAGAGGCAGCATAACCCTACATCCGATGAGCAATGCAATCACTGCAACTCCCCCATGGACCCACTAGAGATTCGATACAAGTGCGTCAACTGCGGACACATGGCTTGGGCCGAGGCAGACTCAACGGGAAGATCCTGCCACAAGTGCGGCTACCGAATCTTCGTCAAGCCCCGCAAGGATGGCATGGCCAAGGTTCTGAAGGCCGAATGACAATCGCGGAGTTCAAGACCCTCCTCTCTCCCATTAGCCTGTGGCAAGCTGGCTCGAGACCGAGGCACCGACAAGGTTCGACGAACTGGCGGTTCCAGAGGCGGTTCGTCAGGCTCTAGTTTCCAGCAGCACCTCAATCGATCCTCCCCATATTCTAATCACCGGACCAGCGGGTGTGGGCAAGACAGCATGTTGGCGACTATTTGCCAGACAACTTCTGGGACCGGGGTGGAAGTCCACAACACACGTCCTGCAAGCACGTGATTTGGCAAGGCAGAGGGGGGCAATGTCCTCCTTCGAGGGGTTCCTGCGTCCCAGCGGTTCAGAGAAGGACACTCTTGCTGGAAGGACAAGCCTCGACGCATACGACAGGGGAATTTCCATTCCCCAAGGGAAAAATTTCGCCCCCACGGGGTCAGAGATTGAAGTCCGAGAGGGCAAGGTCCCCATCAGTCGCTTGATTGTAATTGAGGACGCCGACCACTTGGGGCACATTCGCCAGGCATATCTCAGGAGAATGATGGAGACAGTTGGCGAGGCCTCCAGATTCGTACTAATCGCCCGAGCTCCATCTAGAATCATAGACGCACTGCGATCTCGTAGTCAGATGATTCGAATCCCATCTACAGACAGACAAACAATAACAAAAACACTTTCAGTAATTGCCGAGAAAAACGGTCTCGAACCCACAGAAGGCGTCCTAGAAGACATATCATACATCTCCGAGGGCAATCTCAAGAGAGCCATCTTCACTCTTGAGCTGCTTGACATCAGGGGCCTTACCTCGGACCGCTCATCGGTACACAAGATGGTCCAAGCATCAACCCTCCAAGCAGGTAGAAGACTCGTTGAACTGGCTATTCGAGGAAAGGTAGTGGAATGGAAATGGGAAAACCATCGAGGCAGAAACAAGAAAGTCCTCTCAGGAGCAATGGCAGAAGTAGACAATCTGATGAATAATCACGGACTAGACTCGACAGACATCATCTCGCAAATCCATGACGTGATTGTCGGAAGGAGGCTCAGCGTACCCCAGCCACTAAGGGAGGAGATCCTGGTTGCATTGTCCGAATGTGATGTAGGTTTGCAAAGGTCGACATATCCTCGTATTCACTTTGAAAGGTTCCTACATCGAACGGCTATTGCAGGAAAGAAACACGGCCTCTCGATGTAATTAGATGGCGGGCGCGGCAGGATTCGAACCCGCGGTCCCCGGCTTAGGAGGCCGGTGCATTATCCAGGCTATGCTACACGCCCGTTCCCGCGAGCACGACCTCCTGAAGAAATCTGCCCCGTAAAAGACCCATCTTCACTTGGGCCATCCGATGCCATCAAGCAGTGGAGGCTTCTGGAGAGCATGTGGCGAGCAACACCTCTGACCTGCCCAATCCGTATGGTGAAGACGCCTCTTTTGGCCCTACCTCGGAGTCCGCTCTAGATAGGAGAGTTCGAATCAGGGACTCCCAGAGAGTATTCTGGACCAACATCGCCACCATAAGATGGAGTGGATTTGCCAGAATTACTGTCTCCTTCGCAGCTGTTTTGGCCACCGCAATTCTTGCCTCGGGTAGAGGAGGTGAACTAGTGAACTTCGGTGTTGCACTATTTGCAACCCAGGCAGCACTATTCTTCCCTGCAATGTTGGCATCGTCCTTCGCTAAGATGTCTGCAAGAGATAGGCTTCAGTTGAAAATAGGACGCAACCGTTCCATGGAAGCATACCCCGGTGTGGAGAGAATCCTGAACACCCTTCAAGAGAGGACTCTTAGAGAAAGGACTAGACTACTGTGTGCGCTGCTTGCAGCCGCCGCCCTGAATTCAGAGGACAGCTTCGAGACAGGCACAATTCTAGCATCGATACTCTTCGGATTGGCAATCTTCCTAGGCGCAATTTCGATTATCAATACCCTCCATCTGGAACGGCGGATTCCGATGATTGACTCCGACTTCCCATTGTTGTCCATGCACGCTCCGACACTACATCAGAGCACCCTAAATAGAGCTCTATCTGATTTGGTGACCGCTCATTTGGATCCCGAGACTGCGGGTGCATGGGACGATTGGGTGCAAGGCCTGGAGAACAAGGTCCGCTCAAGCCAGACACCCGAATCTGCAGTAGAGCACCTCCTTCGGGTTCTTCACCTGAATCATCTCGGCCTCCTAGATGAGGATAGGCTGATTTCAGAGACAAAGAGAGTCTTCAGAGTGGCCGCAATAGATGATTTGAACAACGACGAGTCCAAATTCTGCTACAGGACTCTTCGCAGACTAATGGCACATACGAGAGCATGGCAACCCGGACTCTTCAGACTGATCGATAGGCTCGAGGACGCGGCATTGAGGGGTCACGCATCACTAATTGAGAGCCCATGGCGACTCGATCTCGATATTCCCCCGAGATGCTCCCAAGGTCAGGGAGATTTGTTCGTAATGATCCACAACCACTCAGGGAAACCTTCACAGATAGAGGTGGATATTATTGCTGGTGACGGTGAACCCCACCAACAGACACTCAGACTAAATCCCCCAGTGTCTAGACAGCCCAAGAAACCAGCAAAGATTGGGGAAGAAGGAAACGACATAGTTGATGTACTGGGCAGACTAATTGACAACAGTTTAGTTTTGTGGATAGGTCTTGCCTGGCCCACAGGCTCAACAGGTTCCAAACCAGTTCAGGTTAATTTGAGGGGCCCCACTGGAGAGACTCTCTCAGCGTTTGTCGTTCAAACCACCCTATCCTCTGGATTCAATCCAGAGGGGGCCACGGAGAAGATGCTGGATGCTGCAGTTGCAGTTCGCAGAATCGCTATTTCTGTTGCTGATTGAATATTCAGAAGGACTCTCCAACTGCGTCACGTTCTTGTGTCTGGGACTACTGGGTCAGAGTGAAAGATGGAGTCCAGAGAAGTAGTGATCATCGGTTCGGGCGCCGCAGCTCTCCGCGCAGCGATAGCCTGCGCCGATGGGGGTGCTGCCCCCCTCATGGTAGACGAGTTTGGAATTGGCTCTGCAACCGGATCCCCCCCAGTAGCTGGACTAGCAGCATCAATCGATGAAATGGACTCAAAGTCCCATGAAGAGGACACGCTAGCAGTAGGAGGCGAATCATGTGATGGGGACGCGGTAGCTAGAACATGCAGACAGGGTGTGGCGACTCTGGCCGAACTCGAGAGATGGGGACTGGTCCTAAGGCGCAGGGAAGGAGGACTTCCGCACGCCTCCTCAGCACCAGGGCATCAAACCCCAAGACTGACTGGATGTGGAGACTCGACGGTAAGGGAGGTCACACGGGTCCTTGAGGAACAGGCTATCAAGCGAGGAATCCAGAGAAACGCCGACTCTCTACCTCTTGCTATTATTTCGGACAACTCCCAAGTCAGGGGACTAGTGACTCTTGATGTCCCCTCGGGAAGAATCGAGGCAATTCAGACAAAGGCGGTTATCCTAGCTACCGAAGGGCATCAGGGACTTTGGTCAAAACCCAGTGATGGTTCAGGGACCGGATCCGTACTAGCAATTTCAGCAGGAATCAGTTTGAGGGGCATGGAAAGAACTCCTAGGCACCCTCTGACAATTAGGGATTGTGACATTCACATTCCACTAGATGTTCTAGGCTCTGGGGGCAGAATCAGAAGAGAGAATGGTGACGACGTAGGGCCAGAAGAGGTGCTGGAGGGAGAATCCTGTGTACTCGATCTTCGAGCGATGGACGTCGAGGCAAAGGATTGGTTCTCTGAGACATCTATGCGAATAAGGGACAGGCTCGGAATTGATATTTCTAAGGATGTAATCCCTCTTTCTCCTGGGGTGGCATACACAACCGGTGGAGCCCCCTGTGATGCTCAAGGAAGGGTAATTTTCGAGGGATTCACCGCTGAGGGGCTTCCAGCAGAGCTTTGGCACACAGGACTATACGCAGCTGGAAGAAGCGCTCATACTGGTATGCATGGGGCCAATGCATTACCTGGAAACCTGCTACTTGACGATCTGGTTTCGGGCAAAGTTGCAGGAGAGCAAGCTTCGAGTTGGGTACCAGAAACTCAATTCGGAGGAAACACTCAGATTGAACAATCCTTGCAGGATGAAAAAGATAGGGTCTCTTCAATCATGGAAGGAGACGGCCTTACTGTTGCCAACTTCTACTCCAAGTTGACATCTGCAATCTCACTTGGCTCATCAAGTGAGGCGGCCCTAGCAGAAATAAGGGGAATAAAAGACACAGGAATCCGACTAACTGACACTTCGCCCGTCATGAATACCGAGATTGTGGAGGCGCTGCGATTGGACGGTTTAGCGTCAGTGGCCGAGGCGATTATTACTTCTGGGTGAACTATATGGGAGATGGTCCGAGCATCTTCACCAAGATAATCCAGGGGGAGATACCCTGTCACAAGGTATACGAGGACGACTTAGTATTCGCCTTTCTAGATATCAATCCCCTTAGCCCGGGTCATACATTGGTAATTCCCAAGGAGCCAGCTAGGACGCTCGATGACCTAAGCGATGAGTCTGCTCAGGCTGTCGGCAGAGTATTGCCTAGAATCTCCAAGGCGGTGTTGAAGGCAACTGGTGCATCGGAATTCAATGTAATTCAGAATAACGGCCCCAATGCGTTTCAGAGTGTTTTTCATGTTCATTTCCATATCGTCCCAAAGATGGAGGACGGCAGGGGCCTTTCCATTCCTTTCAAGTCCTCACCAATCGATCATGACGATGCAGCGCAACTTTCCTCTTCAATCAGAGATTTGTTGGATTAAATCCCTCTCAATAATCAAGACCTCAAACCATCTCGGAGATTCGTGTCGAATATGCAGGGTGCACCCGATATCGAACCCCAGTTGTCTAGAGCAGCAATGAAACTGAGGAGGAAAAAGTTGGACGGTCTCCCTTGGGACCACACAGGGAGGCATCCAGGAAACCCCTTCTTTTGGAAGATCATTCAACTAATTGTTGGAATAGGGCTGAGTTACATATTCAGGAGAAGCCATTACGAAAAGATTCCAGAATTCGAAGGAGGGAGGGTGATATCCTCCATACACCTTAACGGGTTGGTAGATCCCGCTACTTTGGTACACACCCAGGACAGACGAATTATCTCCATGGGGAGGCACGATTTGATGACCATGCCACTAATTGGATGGTTCTCAAGGAGGATGGGGTCGCAGCCAGTTATCAGGAAGTCTGAGATTGAAAACGGAGTTTCTGACGAAGAATATGCTAGGAAGATCAACCATAGGACCCTTCTCACGATGACAAACTGCATCGCATCAGGACACAATGCTATGGTAATGCCAGAAGGCAAGTCTCACCAAGACTCGAGACTCCACCGTTTCAAGACTGGACCCATGAGATTCGCACTAAACGCCGCGTCGATTGCACAACATCGGGGCCTTCCACACCCAGCGCTTCAGCCAGTTGGACTACACTATAGGTGCCACCATTGGTTCAGAACTGACGTTTTTGTTGAATTCCAAGAACCCATTCCAGTCCATGCTCCCGATGTCCCGGGAGCTCCTGAGAGACTATCCTCAGGAATCTGGGAAGAACCACCATCAGATCAAGTTCACAATCTGAGGGACAGACTTTTCTCATCTTTATCCGAAGTAACTCCAGATGCTCCGGATTGGGAAACCTATCGTGCTTGGCACCTGATAGGTCACATCAAGTCGAATGCTTCCAACTCTCAACTACAATCGTTCAGAGAAGAAGTTCTTGCTGCCAGGGAAGTTAGAGGCGCTGTTTATGGTAGGCAGAATACGGAGGATTTGCTATCCCCTGCCACAGAGGCTGCTGGTATCCTACATGATTACCAATTAGACGGACGCGCCTTGAATGGATTGAAGATAGATTCGAGAACTGATTGGCCGAGTGCACTATTGGGTTTTTTTCTGATGATTTTACTGTCTCCAATTGCACTTCCCTCCACTGGAATCCAGGCATTCTTCGCTTGGTATCTTGGAGATAGAACGGATGAGGGGTTAGACGCAAGAACAACTTACCACTTTCTAGCCGGAATGTTTTCACCGGTACTTTTCTGGCCTCCACTGGCAATAGCAACAGCACTCCTAATCCACACTCCTTCCATGTTCACCATCGTCATTGCCATCTCTATTGTAATCCTCATTCACATCTCTAATCTGGCATTCCTGTTTGGTTACGATTGTTGGTCTGATTTCTCAACCTCCAGGAGGAGATCAAAACTTGCTTCTTCAGAACAAGGCAAGAGACTTGAAGAATTGATTTCAGAGGTGAACTCCAATCTCAACTTGCTCTAAATAGGACGACCTGTTGGAACATCCGTGAATCACAGCGAGGCAGCCGACCTGATTCGGTCGTGGTTGAATGGTGAGAGACTCGAGGCCAGAGAGGTGAAAGACCCACAGGCCGTTATTCACCTTCATGTCAGATACCCCCCAACTAAGCAAGGGCATCTATTCAATATTGTAATCCCGAAGAAGAGAAATTTAGTCTTAGTCTATTCAATTACCAGAGTGGACGAAGGTCAGCAGGACTCGATGCGTGAAATGGCCAATGAAGACTCAGAGGCATGGGAGGAGTGGCTTCATGAGACTAGAATCAGGATGACGTCGTCGGACCTAGATTGGGTCCTTCACGTTGGAAGAAGCAAGGACGGGGTGGCAGGCCCACTACAGGCATTCAATCTCTCTAGGCCAGTCTGGTTGGATGGATTGACTCAGAACGAATTCATGCAGAGCATGAGAAGAGTGTGGCTGACTAAACTGTCTCTAATCCATCAAATAAAATACGGCTTCGGAAACGGAAAGGGAAAACCAGGGCCAGTTGATGATTGGGAGGGGAAGAAGACTGGAAGACAATCAGTCCAATCTCAGACCAGACATTCAGAGATAGATACGGATGAGACTGGTGGGTTTGGAAAGGACTTCGATCCATTGGAATGGGTCTAACCCAAAATATGTAAAAAGTGACCATAATGGGCATACATTAAGTATTCGAGAAATACGAATGTGGATGATGCACCCCTCACGGCACGTAGCCAGCGGAAGGATATCTAGCAAGAAGAGCGCCTTAGCGATTGTAATGCTAATGCTAGTCAGCGTTCTCGCCTCACTCTCCTCCCCGGCCAGTGCAAGTGACATCGTGCTTACTGACCCGATTGAAGTTGTCCAGAGTGGGGTTCACAATGACAGAATGATAGCCATGGACGCAGACTCCTCTGGAAACGTACACGTCGTCTGGAGTCGTAACACGAACCATCTGTATTACAAGATGCTCGATCCAAGAGGAGAGGCCCTGATCTCCGAGACCCAAATTTCGGATCCAGGAGCACACCGCGCATGGCATCCAGATGTTAGAGTAGACAGTGATGACATGGTTCACATTGTGTGGACTGACAAGGCCAGCCAGTACAAGATAATGTACACCCTGTTGGACCCATCATTGGACGACCAGAGCGGCGACGCCTCTCTAGATTCAGTTCTCTCCGTGGTTCCGGATGATTACGAGGTCGCAAACAATCCACAGAACAGAGATTGGCCTGCAATAGACGTTGACTCGGAGAACAACCCGCACATTGTTTGGGAAGACTCATTTGAACCATTGGAACTGTACTACCAGCAATCCCAGATTTTCTACAAGATGCTGTCAATTGACCATGTTGCTAGAATGGTAATCGTAGAGATAGACAGCACACTACTGACCCCAATTCTCGGGCAGAAGGGACATCCCGACATCGCTGTCGACGTCAATGACTTCGTTCAGATAGTCTGGGATGACACCAGAGGGGGGCAGGTGGAGATGGTTGTCCCCATCGACACCTCCGGCTCTATGAATGCAGAGTGGGCTGACATGTGTGCTGTTTTCTACGGAGGGAACTTTGCAAGCGGAGGATATTTCGTGGGTCTAAAGCCCATGCTCGTCAGCGCGAACATGAGCGTCTACGAAACCCTATATGCTCTCAGTGGGAATTGGCCAGCAGCAGCAACCAGTGGAAACTGTGCAGATGCTTACCAGACTGGAGGATCTGGGAGCCAGGGCCCAAGAAACACCCCTCTCGGGCCGGGAGACTCCTCTGGAGGAATCCGAGAGCTTACTGAGGTGGTATACAACAACCAAGCCACTAACCTACCGGCCGATGGCGGATATTACAGCGAGTTCTGGGGTCCAGCCGCAACTTGGGCCTGCCTATCCTACAGGGACGTGCAAGGAAGACAGGGACTTTCTGCAAACCCCCCAACGGCCCTTGATCACCGATGGAACGACAACGCCACCAGGGTCGTAATTCCAATTTCCGATGAGGGCCCGTACGGGGGAACCCCGATGGACAATGACGACACACAGAGCATCAATCAGGCACACGACGCTTGTGTGTTGGCACAGACAAAGCCATACCCGTTGTGGGCAGGCTCTGACACTGCCGTTGGCAGCTATATGCTCGACCTTGCACAGTGCCCGGTTGGCTCAGGATTGAACACCAGGTCCTGCAGTGGAGCCACAACTCGAACAACTACAGCAGAGGGCCAAATGTATCAGTTCCCGACCAGCGCAGGCTCTTCATCGGAGCTCGAGATCATGGTCGAGGCGATGGTCTACCTAGCCACGAACAACTCTCGAGAGATTTACATGACCGTCCTAGATCCTCACTCCCTTCTGGAGAATCCATGGCCCGGTTGGACTAGAGGGGATTCCGGAACAGAGGCAAACCAGCAAGGAGGGTATTACACAGAGGATTTGGGGCCATCCGAGGACGAACAGGGATACGGCCATCTAGTCGTCGTAAATGACACCCAGATAACAAACAACCCTGCTTACAGTCTACATCCATCTATCGCTTTAGACACTTCTGGAAATACGCATCTAGCTTGGCAAGATGGTCGCCTATACCCCGGCTGCTCCGGACCAACAGGTGGCATCGATATAGAAGGCGCATATGAGATATATTACACCAGACTCAGACTAAGAGGTGCAGCAGAATGGGACGGCGTACCAGAGGGCCTTCCCGCCTATGGGATTAAGCAAATCGCATCTAGTGCGATTTCTAACTCAGAGCAATGTGAAGGGGCCAGTGACGAATACCCGTATGCCCCTAGCTCCGTCGCTCCTTCTATCCTTACAGACTCCTTCGACAATGTCCACCTAGCTTGGATAGACTACAGCAATACCGAGTGGCAGGAGACAATAATGTATGCGAGACTGAACAATACAAACGAACAGTATCCGCAAGGATTCCCGTTGAATTCTGCAGCCTCGTCAATTCTGGATCCATGGGAGATACAAGAAGTCACAAATTGGTCATCAGATAAGCTCGGTCCAGCAACCTGTCAGCCAGAGTGTAATACAGCTGACGGACACCACCTGTTCCCAGATTTCAACCTTGATCGTGGCATGCCTCCTGCGTTCGCCAACGACCTTGGTAGCGGGGCCCACCTTGGCTGGTCAGACAAGAAGTGCGATTGGGACGGCCAGAACGCAAACAAATGGACGCTTTGCTACGTCCACGTACTAACCGGGCTTGTCGACCTTTCACTAGCCTGCGATGAAAAGATTCAGGCAAATCCGAACATCGAGGGATACCCATATGACTGCCCTTCGGAGGCTGAGACATTCTACCACACAATTCAGCCAGGTGAACTTACAACTTTCAACATCACAATAGCTAACCCCACCCCAGGACCCGCAGAGTTGGTCCAAGACACGTTCACTATCACAATGGAGGGAGTACCGAACAATTGGACTGCGACTCTATTCTACATGACCAACAACACTCCTATTTTCGACTCAACCAAAGTCTTCCTCGAGGGCGGGGCCATCGACCCCCTATACCTCAGAGTCAGAACACCCACTATCTACCAGGCTGAGAGTGACGAACTGGCACAAATCAGCATCATAGCAACATCTTCCAAGGATCCCGCAATCAGAAACAAGCTTACTCTGCTGACTCTAATGGACGTGGTCCACGGAATAGAACTCGACACCAGCCATTTCCAAGTAGACGTTGAGCAGGGCAAGTCGGCCGTGTTCTCCATATCCATCAAGAACACGGGGAACGTCTACGATACATTCGCATTCTACGACCCAGCTACACTGGACGGTCAGAATGAGTGGGCTCTACCATTCGGATGGGGGATAGACTTCCCTCTGTCGATCTCCCTCGATCCAGGGCAATCGGTCACTAGGAACCTCAAGGTCAGCGTTCCGGAGTCTCAGGAACCGGGTACCTTTGCGATATACCTGAAAGGCTGGTCGACTGGTGAGCCGGTCCTCTCTGTAGACAGAGGCACATTCGATGTACTAGAGCTCTGGATCAATGTCTCTATCAGGACAACTGGAAACATAGTATTCGACATCGGAGACACAAAACTGTACGTTCTACCAGGAGAGTGTGCCAGATTCCCCATTCAGGTGAACAAGTACTTCACCCCAGGGAATCTCGTATTCACAACTCCAGGTGCACCGGCGGAGAGGCCAGAAGAAGCGGATACCAACTCATGGAGATTCGATCACTGGACGGTAGACTTGGACTTCTCAGAATGGCCGGGGGGCTCCTCATCTGCCGATCAAGACATCTATTGGGCAAACGTAGGAAATACATACACTGTTACTGCCGAGATGTGCTCTCCGTTCAACGCAACCGCGGGAATCGGTGAGTCGATTACAGTACGCGCGCATTTGGACGGCTCCCCGAAGGTCCGAGACTCAGTGCTAATTCTGACGAACGTGGTTCAGAGATACGAACTAGAGTCCACAGTGCCCGAAACAATACTGGAACTATACCCCGGGCAGTCATATCAAATGAACACCACAATCTCCAACCTTGGAAACGGACAAGACAGGTTCGATGTGACAATCGAGTCCATTATTGACGATCAGGGAGGAGCTCACGTGTGGGATATGAACATCCCTAGGATACTGTTCGAGGAGTTGAACAGAGATGAGTCACAGACAGTCCCGATTTACATCAATGTCCCAGTTCAGACACTCGCTGGTGAGTACACAATCACGTTCAATGTCCTGAGTGAGGAACCATATGAGGGAACAAGGGTCCAGGATCAGGTAGTACTCAGAGCTACAATAATCGAGTTCCACGACATGCAAATATCACTCGACCCATTGGTAGAGAGTAAGATCAAGACAACAGCACCAAGCAGGATTGTACGATACACTCTCAACGTCTCAAACTATGGGAACGTGGCAGACCAGCCCACCATCCACAACCATACCTACGATGACGTGAACAAGATTTGGTCAGTGAGTCCCGGTCTGGGCTCTCTTAGCACATGGGAAATCGACTACGCTCTCTTGGAGGGCTTCGGAACAGAGTTCCCACTAGAGAAGCCCTGCGTAGAGCTCAATGTCGAAGAGGAGAACCAGGTCAACCAGCAACTATCCCAGGGAGAAGGTCCAGACTACTGCTATGTCACAGCAGGAAACACGATCACACTGCCGATGATGGAACCCTACACAACCCTGCAACTAGTAGTCATCGTTACCGTGGCACCGGACGCATCGCTGACAGACAGGAATTTGGGGATCAAGGTTCTTTCCATGCACGGCTCATCTGATGAAGGCGGTGATTTCGATGAGACTGAGGTATGGACCGACTCGTGCACCTTGGATAGCAATTCTGATGGCCTCCCCGACAATCTCCCACCCGATTGCGATACTAACGAACAGGTCCTGGAGATGCGACTGAGAGCCCCTGATTTAGTTCTAGAGAGCGTGGTGGCTCCCGACAAAGAGGCACCAATCGGGGAAATGCTCTCTGTGAATGTATACATCACAAACAGAGGAAACGCCCACGCTGCTGACGTCAACATTATCCTCTGCAAGGACCAGTCCGAATCCGACATCAAGAGGAACGGATGCAAGGAGGAGAACATTGTCTACAGGCAGATTGTAAATGCTATAATGCCAATAGGGCAGTCCGAAACAGATCAATCTGATCCGATTACTTTGCTATACATGGTCGAAGCTGGGAACCACGAAATCGTAGTCGTAGTCGATCCAGACAACAATATCGTCGAGACAGACGAGAACAACAACATCGAGAGGATTGGAACCATGAAATCCCCTCTGGGCGCAATCGATGTGGGTAGGGAGATTGTAGTCAGATACTCGGTTCCGGTAATCATCATCGGGGCAACGTTCTCTCTCTTCGGAGTCGCAGGATTCGTCATTTGGGGTAGGAGGGTCGAGGCTCTTGCTAGATTCTCGGAGCTGAGCAGCCTACTACCAGGGTCAGACGACGATGACATGGTATTCTGAGCTACTTAGCAATCCACCATGGAAGGGGCATAGATTCTCTTCCCGAGACAAAGGAACCCGAACCGCTTGCGAAATCTCTCATCAGCCTCTCCCTCAATGTATCCATCATCTTCTCAGCATGCATAGATTGAATCCTCATTCCTTGCGAGAACGCATCCAAGTCAAGGGGCCTCCTCGGATTCCTCATCATAGCGTGAGCAAGTTGCCTTTCTTCGTACGATTCAAAACCCCTCTCCAGACTTGGAGAAACCTTGTGCATGACCTGTTGATGTAGGGCAATAATCGAGTCCCTTTGCCTGTCAACGCTCTCCAAAGCTGCATCCAGCTCCGACAAGATTCCCATTGCATCTACCATTGGGAGGCTCTTCCTCGAGCTTATCCTACCTAACACACTCTCCAAGCCATCTGGAAGACTTCCTGAAAAACTCACTCCCTTGGGCATCTTCCTATGCTCTGCCCTGAAAAGATCCGGACCCAAGTCCAAACGAATCGAGAATGATTGATTTACTCTGTATACTTTCTTCGGAGGGCCACCCTTGTCCGACTTCTTCATCTCTGAGTCTACAAACCCAGCTTCCTCCAGAACCTTCAGGTGCTTTACAACCGCCTGCTGGCTTACATCAAGCAAGTCAGAGAGTTGCAATGGGTAGTGAGGCTCCTTTACGAGATGCTTGAGAATCTCCCTTCTGGTGGGATTTTCCAGAATACTCAGGGACTCATCGAAGCCTACCATCACTTACCAACTCAAGGTTGGGTAGTCAACGACCTCTAAAAACCCAATCTAGATATTTTTGGGTGTATCTGCCATTCTGGCTATCCTTCGTCCCATGACTTCCAAGACTCATCCCCTTTCTCTTCTGAAGTCTCTGCTGGCGGCGGCTCATTGGAATCTGAGAATGGACTTGGAGGGCGATCAGACTCGGTTACTTCGGCTTCCTCTCCTTGGACGCTTCCGATAATTACGCTCCCGTCCTCTATTATCACGAATTGATCCGGCATCTTCCTCTTGTCAGTCCATACCATTATTGCTAGTACAAATCCAATGAGACCAATCGGCGAGCCTAGGCAACACCCGATGTAGAACAGGTATGTCCAAACGATTCCGCTCAATATAGTCGCAGACTCTTCATCATCAACTAGCCAGAGAGAGGAACTTCCTTGGTTTTCCAAAGTGAACTCTCCTCCGACATCCTCGAAAACTCTGACTACAGAATACCTGGTCCCACTTTCCCGGTCGAATCGATCGAACTCTAGGAATCCGGATTCTCTACCTGTAACCTCGTTCCCCTGGTTGTCAACCAATGTCAAGTTTGCATCGGGCGTACCATCGTCAGAGACCCTTAGCGCGGAGACCAAAATAGAACTCTCGATTTTGAAGGTCTCCGACTCACCCGGCCCCAATTTCACAATGTAGTTGCCCTCTGGATCATACAATTCACTGTAATCATCGTATACCTGCCACAACGAAACAACAGCAATCAGTAGCAGGACGGCTGAGGACGCAGTTGTTATTCTAGCCCAACGCCTTTTCCCATCGGTCACGGACCTCCCTATAGGCCCTCATCTATCAGGCTTTTTTCAGTAAGTAATTCCTAGCGAGGCGAGCTTCTCGGGCAAGTAAGTATCAGTCACGAAGTCCAGACCATATTTAGCCAGAGACTGCTGCTCCGCTTTTTTCCCTATTTCTTGCATTAGTTGAATCTGCTCTTGCCACCAACCTGTAGAGAATCGCGGGTCGCTTAGCTCTGCATCCAGTGCATTCAAGTCTTGCTTGGTTAAATCGTCACTAGGCAGGTCGTAGGCCAGGATGTCATCTGCAGTTATTCCCAGATATGTCGCTTCTTTGGTGGCTAGATATTCGGAGATATGAGCAGTTTTGATTGCCCCATAGGCTATACTAGCATAGATTCTGAAGGACCAAGGGTCACAGTCTGCGAAGACCATTATCGGCTTGTTCCACTCATCGCTCATTCTTCTCATGATTCTCCTTGTGGATCTGGCTGGTTGCCCTTTGAGATGAACCAGAGCGCATCTGGCTTCCTCGTCGAATCCATTCTCTACTAGTCTGTCGAACATTCCCCCGGTCTCTATTGCCATTACAAAGTCGATATCCTCTTCGACCATCCTCAACTTCTCCGACTCTACATTGTAGGGGACCCCATACCCCGAGTCACCCACATCATCTCGGCAGTTTATCCTCATCCAGTCTCCTCTGCGATTCCTCTCCTCAAAGGTCACGTTCCCTATTATTCTAGCACCATCTTCCTCTGGCCTTAGCCCGAAGTCCTCTCTCATGCACTTCGTCACTATCTCCAAGTCCTCTGAGACCCCATTACTCTCATTCTGACTAGAGAACTTTCCGTGCCCCCATCCTTCGGAAATGTAGTACATTTCCCTTAGGGTGGATGTTTTTCCATCAGAAATCATTCCTTCTACGAACTCTGTAATGTGCAGAGCCCTCAGAAGTTGCCTAGCAGAACCAAGAGAGGTCGCGTCTCGAACAGTCCTCTTCTTCCCGTACTTGTATACTCCCAGTTTCTTGTCAAACCCTATGTTAGATTTCGATCTCACGGGCAGCGTCATTGTAGGGGGGGTCCCCTTCAACATCTTGTCATGCATCTCAGATGCAACTCCATGCAGAGCCTCAATCACTTCTTCTTTCGTTTTCTGTCTGTCCATAGTCACTCATCCACCTCCAATCCATCCTTAGTCGTGAAATCTTCAAACAGACTTGTTTGCCCTTCGCTCAGAGTTTGAGTCTGGGAGGCCTCGCTCTCCTCTGTCCTCTCTTTTAGTTGGGACATGGCCTCCTTCGGCTGTTCCAACTCTGCCTCTGCTGCTTCCAAAGCCTCTGATTTCCTCAATTCCTCCAGCAGCTTCTCGTCGATTTTGGTCGCCCCAATCACCTCCCCATTACCCCTGTAGAATATCTCTGCATCACTCCACTCTCCCTTTCTCAGTCCCGAGACTCCAAAGTGGATTGTCGTGGCTGTTCCAGGATTCAGGGTGTCCAACCTCCATGCCCATAGCCCCTTGGCCTGTTTTGCCCCACCGAGGGGGTTATCGGAAATTGCAGTACCATCCCCTTCGGGCCATTTTGCAAGAATTGTGTATGCCCTTGCCCGAGCAGTGTAGTTGTAAATCGTAATAGAGCAAGTTCCTAGTCGCCTTTCTTCATCCCAGCCCAATTCTTCCTCACAGAAAACAGCATCCATAATCTTGGTAATTATTGGTGCCAGGTCAGGCTCTTCCCTGGAGAGAAGCTCTGAGGATTTCTTCGAAATTTCTGGAAGAATGATGTTAATCAACTCAAACTTCTCCCTCGCTTTCTTCCTCTGAGAACTCTTCTTCAGATGCCCTTTCAAACCTCTTCCGACTTCAAGCATGGCTAAGCGAATCTCTTCGAACACCTCTTCGTTGTCCGAAACCGCTTCCTTAGCTTCGCTAGTGAACTGAACGTTTGTCGATGCCAAGTGGATTAGCACTGCTGCCGGCCCCTTTGGGATGCCCTTTCCTCCAGGATGATCCAAACCATACCTCTTCCAATCAACCGCCTCAAGGGCCTTTGTGAGGAGGCAACCTCCTTGTTGATACATCAGCGGGACTCTGTTTGCGAATCTAAGGATCTCAATCGGCCCATCGGCGCTAAGGTCCCCACCGAACACCAAACCAACCTCAATCTGAAACGGATTCCCTTGTGTTACTTTCGGGCTTCTAGTAATTGTTGATGCGAACCTGGAATCAATTGCCTTAGAGAGCCCCTTCTTGATGAGAAGGTCCTCTATCGGGGATAGGCAGTCTGTAGGGGGTGAGAGAAGCTTAACCTTCCTGAAGGCGTTAATCATACCCTGCGCATCTTCGCCTGAGATTCTCTTAGGACTCCTACCCTCATCTAAATCGGACTCCGCTAGGATTTCCCTTGCAGCCCTCATGCTGACTCCGGAGAAGTTGTGCCTCAGGAATGAAGTCATCTTCCTCTCTTCGGCTTCTTTCAGCATTCTCTGGAGAGAACCCAACTGAATTCCATGTGGGTGAGGGCGAATCTCGCTGACTACACGAGGCAGCCTGTCTGTGGTTCTCTGCCAAGAATCCTCCTCTATTGTCCTTCCATCTCTATCTCTAACTACCAATGAGATACTCGCATGTGGGTTGACGATAGATGTCATTCGTAGGTATTGGTGAACGGATTGTCTTCCCCTCTGATACTTCGCCCTCATCTCCGTCTCTATCCTCAATCCATGAGGGATTGGCTCACTGGTCTTTTCATCTAACCAAGTATCCCTGCTCTCTCCAGATTTGGTTGCTCTGTTTCTGCGGGTGTCGATCCCAAGCTCTACGAAAACTGCAGAGGAATCTCTGGCAACCTTGGAAACGACCTTTGTCTTTGACCCAGCTGTCAACTGGCCGTACATCACAACCCCTGTGATTCCTATTCCTTGCTGTCCCCTCGTCTGTCGTATTGCATGGAATCTTGAGCCTAGTAGGAATTTCCCGAAAACGTTCTCGATGTCTTCCCTTGGTATGCCAGGACCGTTGTCCTGGGTGATCAGCCTCAGCCTATCTCCCTTCAATCTTTGAATTTCCACGCTAATCTCTGGGAGTATCCGAGACTCTTCGCAAGCATCCAATGAATTGTCAACGGACTCCTTCACTGCCGTGATTACCGATCTTTGTAGTGTGTCGAATCCAAGGAAGTGCTTGTTCTTCTCAAAGAACTCGCTTATGGAGATCTGCTTCTGTTTGCTAGCGAGTCTTTCTGCTGGGTCCATAGTATACCACCACCAAGTCCTCCCTTGTCCGATTGACTAGGGGCTTGCAAGGTAGGTCGTTACCGAAACGAGACCGCTATTGAACAATGCCCCAATCGATTGGCAAACCCACTAACATTAGGAGAATATTTCCGGATGCCAAGCTGTGATTTTTCCTGTGAACGCACTTGTCATCACGGTCAGAGGACTTGCAAGATACAGCTTCCCCGGACCTGAACGACCCTGGAAGTTTCTGTTTATTGCAGACACTGTTACTTGCTCTGGATTGTCACTTACCCCCGGACCTGCACCGATGCAAGCGCCACAACCTGGATCGATGAGCTTGACACCGGCCTTTTCGAATGTCCTTGTCCATCCCATCTGCAATGATAGCTCCTTTACCGACTTAGATCCGAATTGTATGTAGCAGTCTACTCCGTCAGCAATTGCCAAGCCCTCTCTAAGTGCAGCCTCGCAAACCATGGCATAGTAGGAGAAGTCATCATCCTTGCCAGCCGTGCATGAACCTGCATATGCGATATCTATTGGCACATCGCCTATTTCGTCAATGTAGGCCCCGTTTGTCGGATCCGAGGGAATGCCTTCATCCGGATTTCCTGGATGTGCTACCATTGGTCGGATTTCGGATAAATCGATCTCATGAACTCCACCGTCATAGATGGCGCTTTCATCGGGCAGAACGAAGCACCCTCTGATATCCCCTTCGTTCATATTCTCTCGTCTCGACAACAGCCAATCGACGGTGATATCGTCAGCCTCACAGATTCCCGTTTTCGCACTACACTCTGTAGCCATATTGCATAGCGTTGCCCTCTCGTCCATGGATAGGCTCGCTAGACCAGGCCCACCGAATTCCATGCTTCTATCCAGTGTTTCCGATTCGGCAGCAAAGCGCCAGAGGATATGGAGAATCACGTCTTTGGCGGTGCAACCTGGATCCAACTCTCCAATCAATTCGAAACGGATGCTTTCTGGAACCTTGACGAATGCGAATTGGTTGTGAATCAGATTAGCGTACTCCGTGGAACCCACTCCATAGGCTAGTGCATTGGAAGCTCCTCCCATGCAAGTATGGGAATCAGTGGCCTGTATGAAGTCGCCAACGTCGATGAACTCCTCCCTAGCAACTTGGTGACATATACCAGGGCTAATCCCATCCTTAGCAGAATAGTCTCTGACTCCAGTGTACTCTTGGAATGAATTTTGCATATCCCTGAGTGTTTGTATCTTATCTGTGAACTTTCCAAATCTTGGGACGTCAGTCGCATAAAGCAGGTGATCCTCAAAAACAGCGAATTTAGACGGGTTCGGGATTTTGTAGTCCTCTCCATACTCATCTTCTAGGAACATATGTACCTGAGCAGTAGTGAACTCATGGGAATATCCACCATCAACCTGTGCCAGCACAGCATCGCCCGGTTTCACAAATCTCTTTTCCTCTCTGTTGCCCAATAGTTTGTTTGACACCAACTTCTCTATCATCGTCATTGGACGCTCTTTTGTGTCAAACTCCGGAAGAGACACCCCTCCCTTCCTCATCCTCTTTGCGAATGGCAATATCCCTCCGTTCTCCAGAATCAGTCTACTTACTGGGTCGTACTTCTCCGTAAACTCCGTTAGAGGTATCCTCTCACCCCTCTGAAGCCTACGTAGGATCGCGTGGTCACCCATTAGCTGTCCAAGATTCAGATTGTTCCTCTCATGTATTGGTGCAAAGGAAGCGGCAATTACAATCCTGATTCCAGACCACCTCTCACATTGGGGGGCAGTCTCCCTGCTGGACCCGGTTCCCTTTCTATGTCCGGAGACGATAACCTCGAAGCCACCATCAATCAATCCCCTAGGCTCAAACACCCTTCTCCCATCGTGCATTAGTCCAGCATACGCATTTTCAGCAATCGTGGCAGGGTCATAATCGAAGCAAACCCAAGCCGGAGTCATCACATCTGTATTGATGTCATCAAGAAGATCATCCACCGACAAGTCCTCCATTCTGAGGTCCAATCCTTCGTAGAGTTGCTTCCGGATCAACTCCAAATCTTTTGTCAGAAATAGAACTCTCTTTCCAGGAGTTAGGCCGATACTCTCCGGTGGCCACGTTCCTTCAGACATCGAACTCCCCATATGCGCCAGAGAAGATACGTATTTCACGATTCTCGATGATTGCCGTGTGACCAATCGTGCCCCAGAAGATAACAATATAGTAATATTATAACCTTAAATAAGATGCCTTTTGCGAATTTAATACCTTTCGTTGAAAGGGGGGTGAGGATAATGTCATACCTTGTTGAAGACACAGTGAAGTGCGATGAATGTGGAAGCCGAAATCTGAGTAAAGACGAATCCAGAGGGGAAGTGGTCTGTGATGACTGCGGACTTGTGCTGGAGGACAAGGTGATTGATCAGGGCGCAGAGTGGCGCGTATTCAGTCCAGAACAGGGTGATCAGCGAGCAAGAACCGGTGCCCCCATGACAGTAATGCTGCATGACAAGGGACTATCCACAGACATCGATTGGCAGAACAAGGACTACTCAGGAAAGTCGATTTCTAGCAGGTATCGAAGCCAATTCTACAGGATGAGGAAATGGCAGAAGCGCTCTCGTGTAAGCAATGCCACAGAGCGAAACAAGGCCATGGCACTGGCCGAGCTGGACAGGATGGCTAGCAGACTCGATCTTCCCAAGACCATCAGGGAGACTGCAGCAGTAACCTACGGCAAGGCGGTAGATGCTAGGCTTATCCGTGGTAGGTCGATTGAAGGGGTTGCGGCTGCGAGCCTTTACGCTGCATGCCGAATTTGCGAGAATCCACGAACTTTGGATGAGATAGGAGAGGCTAGCAGGACCGGTCGAAAGGAGATTGGTCGCACGTATCGATTCATGGTAAGGGAATTGAGGATGAAGATCCCTCCAACTAAGCCGGAGGACTACATCCCGAGATTCTGCTCTGGCCTCGACTTGGATGCGGAGGTACAAGCCAAAGCGTACGAGTTGATCGCAGCTGCTCAGGAGAAGGAGCTGACAAGCGGCCGTGGCCCTACTGGAATTGCAGCCTCGATTATCTACATCGCTAGCGTTCTATGCGGAAAGAGGAGAACTCAGAGAGAGGTTGCCGAGGTCGCAGGAGTCACAGAGGTCACTATCAGGAACAGGTACAAGGAACTCATCCAGAATCTCAACATAGAGCTTGAGATTTGAGTGGCAAATTACGAGCAACCAGTCGTAGAGCCACATTCGTTGCACTTCAGGCAAGTACCGTTCCTGACCATCTGGCTACCCCCGCAGTCATCGCAGATATCCCCAGTGAAGCCTCTTTCCTTGGCTGCCTGCCTCGCCTTGGATTCAGAATCCAGGATGGGCCCCACGGTAGCTTCGAGGGTCATTTGCACCTCTCTCTTCTCACCTTGGCTTCTCGCTAGGCCCTGCGCGGTCACCTCGGGCCTGCTGATCGAGAAGGGATCCAGGTCCTCCTCCTCCAGTGGTACATGGGCTAGGTCATCCCTCCCTGCGTACTCTATCGCGAGCTCGCGGAAAACCCAGTCGATGATACTGGATGACATCTTCACCCTGCCGCTTCCACCTTCTATCATGCCGCTCGGCTCGAACTTAGTGAATGTGAATGACTTCACGAAGGCGTCTATCGGGACCCCATGCTGCAATCCTATTGATACGGCTATGGCGAACTGTGACAGGAGAGCCCTCCAAGCAGCCCCTTCCTTGGATGTCAGTAGGAAGATCTCGCCAAGCTTCCCGTCTTCGTATTCTCCAGTAATCAGACGTACGCTGTGCCCTCCCACTCTGGCCTTGAAGTTCGCTCCTCGCTTCCTGTCAGGAAGAGACCTTCTAGAGGCGATATAATCCTCTACCAAAGCCCTGGCCACAGGCTTTGCCACGGGCTCGGGAAGCGGGAGAGCGGTCACCGCCTCCTCTACCATCTTCTCGACAACGTTTTCCACTTCCTCTTCCTCATCGAGTTCCAACGAGTCCACTAGTTGGCTCATCAGGGGTTGCGATAGCTTACTCCCATCTCTGTATACTGCACATGCCTTGTTCATGGTTGCATGACTTAGGTTGTAGGCCTCTCTCACGTCCTCTATACTTGCATCGGATGGCATGTTGATGGTCTTTGAAATTGCTCCAGAAATAAATGGTTGAGCAGCTGCCATCATTTTGACATGTGCATCCCATGCTATCGACCTCTTCCCGTATTTGCCACATGGAGTGGCACAGTCAAACACGGCCAGATGCTCGTCGTTCAGTCCAGGGGCCCCTTCGATTGTATTGTAACCGAATATGTGGTCATTCGCCGAATTGATCTCCTGTTCGGAGAATCCTAGGAATCCTAGAGTGTCGAAGAAGGGGTCTTCTATCTGGTCCTGAGACATATCGAGCTTTCCAGCGCAGAATTCTTCACCCAGAATGGATGGTGAGAATGCCGACCTGAGATCGAACACATCTCCTAGTTTTCCTTCAATGGTGGAGAGAAGGCTGTCATCGAAACCCACGCTCTTCAATCGATCTAGAGGCAGGCTCGGGCAGTCACTGAGCCTCTTCGTGCCCATTATGTACTCCTCTATCGCAACTGCATCGCTCTCAGAGTAACCTAGCCTGCTAAGCGCGTTGGGCACTCCGTTGTTGATTATTCTCAGCGAACCGCCACCGGCTAGGGTTTTGTACTGTACAAGTGAGAACTGAGGCTCTACCCCTGTGGTATCTGCTCCCATTACTAGCCCTATGGTCCCGGTTGGTGCGATTACCGTGGTCTGAGCGTTTCTGTAACCGTGCTCCTCTCCCTCCATCAGGGCTCGGTCCCAACAGCTGCGTGCAGCATCAAGAAGGTCCTTGGGGCACTTCTTTGCATTGATTCCCATGGGGGCAACTGTCAGCCCCTCGTACTCCGAAGCAGGCGCATCGTAAGCCGCTCTTCTGTGGTTTCGCATCACTCGGAGCATGGCATCCTCATTTCTCTCATAGTCGGGAAACGGTCCTAGGATTGATGACATCTCTGCGCTCGTGGCATAGGTCTCGCCGCACATTATCGAGGTGATTGCACCGCAGATTGCGTAGGCCCTTTCATCGTCATAGGGGATTCCCATATGCATCAGGAGTGACCCGATGTTGCAGTACCCCAGCCCCAGGGTCCTGTAGTCGTAGGAGCCTCTCGCAATCGACTCCGACGGGAATTGCGCCATCAGGACGCTGATCTCTAGAGTAGTAGTCCAGAGTCTTACGCTATGCCTGAAGTCCTCAATTTCGAATTTATGAGTATCTAAGTCGTAGTAGTGTAACAGGTTAATGCTCGCTAGGTTGCATGCAGTATCATCGAGGAACATGTACTCCGAGCAGGGGTTCGATCCGTTGATTCGTCCTGCTTCAGGGCATGTGTGCCACTCGTTAATCGTCGTGTCGAACTGCACTCCAGGGTCAGCGCAGGCCCATGCAGTATAGGCGACCTTGTCCCAAAGGCCTCCCGCATCCAGTGTCTTGCAGGGCTCGGGCTCACGCTCCTCCTCTTCAGCGGCCTCCCTCTCGGTTCTGAAGTACAGGTTCCAGTCTCCACCAGACTTTACCGCATCCATGAATGAGTTGGGGACTCTTACTGAGTTGTTGCTGTTCTGACCCGAAACTGTGGCATAGGCTTCTCCCTGCCAATCGGTGTCAAGTGCCTCGAACTTCAACCCCTTCCAACCCTGCTCGGCCAGATCCACGATCCTCTGAATGTGTGATTGTGGGACGTTGTCATTTATCGCTCTAATCATGGATTTCTTCAAGCCAAGGTTCGCCTTCTGACTGAACCTCCCTCCGTCGTCACCGAAGGACCAAATCGAATCCATTATCGAATCTGCATGTTTCTGAAGAATGGCACTCCCAATTACCAGTGCGGAAACCTTCTCTTCCTCGGTTGGCTTCCAATCAATGTATTCCTCGATGTCGGGATGATCGAGATCGAGGGTGACCATCTTTGCTGCCCTGCGAGTGGTCCCTCCGGATTTTATCGCTCCAGCGGCCCTGTCTCCAATTTTCAGGAAGGAGAGCAACCCACTCGAAGTCCCTCCTCCTGAGAGGGGTTCTCCTGCCCCTCTGATGTTAGAGAAGTTTGAACCAGTCCCGGAACCGTACTTGAAAAGAAGTGCCTCTCGGTTCCATAGCCCCATTATCGAATCGGTTCCCCCTACAAGGGAGTCCGAGACAGACTGGATGAAACAGGCATGAGGCTGGGGGTGCTCGTATGCATTCGTAGAAAGTCCAACCTCTCCAGTTTCTGGGTCGACGAAGCTGTGACCTTGTGCGGGCCCCTCGATACCATAGGCCCAGTGTAGTCCTGTGTTGAACCACTGGGGGCTGTTGGGTGCCGATCGCTGACTGGCGATCAGATAGCACATCTCATCGAAGTATGCACGGGCATCAGCCTCGCTTGCGAAGTAGCCATACTTCCAGCCCCAGTAGGTCCAGGTCCCTGCGAGTCGCCGGAAGAGTTGTCTTCCGTCAATCTCACCACCCATTCTTTCAGCGGCGCCCACAGTCTGTAAACGCTCGTGATCCGGCTCACTTCGCTGTAGCCAGATTGGAACTCCATCCTCGGGAACGTTTCGAAGATACTTCGGAACTCCTGCCTTTCGAAGGTATTTCTGAGCACAGACCTTACCCGGGACTCCAGTGAATCCGGAGGGCAATTTCACTCCCTCTATTGAGTCGGCCATTGACCCATCTGGGTTCCTTATCTCTACATCCATCTCAATCCATTCGAACGACTCGAATGGATCCTGTCCTGCAGATGTGAACCTCCGCTCGACGACCAATCCACTCTCAGAGTCTAGACCGCTCTCAGAGGACTTGATTTTCGTCTGCATTATATCCTTCCTCCCGTATTGTTTCGGTTAGGAATGGTCCCAACCGCGCAAGGGAGTTGCGCTTCCGAATGGGGGGTGTTTAATGCTTAGGTTCGAACCGTCCATTTGACGGTCCGTTTTCGTGAAAATATTTGTAATTCCAATTTCGATCCGAGGAGTAATTTTCTCAGGAATTCATTTCTAGAGTCCACTCAAGATCTGCACCCGAACGTGTAATCATTATGCCAACACTACAGTACTTCTCGTGACTGCTCTCGATTAGCCTCCTCACCAACTCCTCAGGCACGTCTCCCTTCAGGATGTATCGCATTTTAACAGAAGTGAATACCTTGGGGGATTGGCCGGCTCTCTCTGCCTCAATCCGAATCTTGATGAATTCAACGTTTTCCTTCCTGTGTTTCAGACCGTCAATTACGTCAATCAGAGAACATGCAGCATGGCCGTGGAGCACCATTTCCATCGGACTAGGAGATTCTGAATCATAAATTCCGAAAGTTTTCCCTCCTCCGGTAGTTCCGACATAGCCAGCAGATTCGGTCCACACTACTTCTCCATTCATGCACCTTCGAAGCAACGCACCCCCTTGAAGGGTTGGCTTCATCTATCACTCTCCGGTCGGAGTAGATTGGTGGACATGTCAGACGGTGAACGAATATCTATTTCAGATGGAGGATTATTGGTACCGAACAATCCAGTGGTTCACTACATTGAGGGCGATGGGATAGGCATGGACATCACCCCTGTGATGATCAATGTGGTTGACAGTGCAGTCGAATTAGCCTACGATGGCGAAAGGGAGATTCATTGGAGCGAGGTACTCGCTGGGCAGAAGGCATTCGATGCTACTGGAGAATGGCTTCCCGAGGAAACAAAGCAGTCGATGAGAGAGGGTTTGATCTCAATCAAAGGCCCACTAACTACCCCAGTTGGAGGGGGAATACGAAGCTTAAACGTGGCACTGAGGCAGCAATTGGATCTATTTGCCTGTGTCAGGCCGGTTAGGTGGTTCGACGGAACCCCTAGTCCGGTCAAGGACCCAGGTGCAGTTGATATGGTGATATTCAGGGAAAATAGCGAGGACGTCTACGCAGGCATAGAGTGGGAGGCAGGAACTCCAGAGGTTCGCAAAGTCATTGACTTCCTTCAGAAGGAGATGGGAGTCGACAAAATTAGATTCCCAGATTCGGCTGGTTTGGGAATCAAGCCCATCAGTGAAGAAGGAACTTACAGGATAGTTAGGGCCGCAATAAATTACGCAATAGAGAACGATAGAGAAAGCATCACACTGGTCCACAAAGGAAACATCATGAAATTCACCGAGGGAGGTTTCAGAGATTGGGGTTACAGACTTGCAAAGGAGGAGTTCGGAGCATCTGAGATCGATGGTGGTCCTTGGTGCGAGTTCGAGAACCCAAATACAAGAACCACGATTACAGTAAAGGACGTCATTGCGGATGCGATGCTACAGCAGGTCTTAACACGACCAAGTGAATATGGGGTATTGGCAACTATGAATCTGAATGGAGACTACATCTCAGATGCACTCGCCGCACAAGTAGGAGGGATAGGAATTGCTCCGGGTGCCAACATCAACTATGACACGGGAGTGGCCATTTTCGAGGCGACCCACGGCACGGCACCCAAGTACACGGGGCAGGATAAGGTAAACCCTGGAAGCCTGATACTGTCCGCAGAGATGATGCTAAGGCACATAGGCTGGACAGAATCAGCAGATCTTATCGTAAAGGGGATGGAAGGCGCAATCTCTTCCAAGAAGGTGACTTACGACTTCGAGAGATTGATGGAGGGCGCTACTCTACTTTCCTGCTCGGATTTCGGTAGGGCCGTAGTGTCTCACATGTAGGCTCGAGACGATGGATGAAGCAAGGGAGAGAATGCTCGAAATCTACAACCTTTCTGGTTGCTCCGAGAAGCCACTTTCTTGGTTTGAGGAACTCTACAGTAGTTCTTCCAGAGACAGGAAACTAATCCCATGGGATTGGATGGAACCCCATCCCTTCCTAGTGGAATGGGTGGAAGAAAACAATCACAATGGGCGGGCTCTAGTTGTCGGTTCTGGTTTGGGTGAGGACGCTGTTTTCCTACATGACAAAGGGTGGGAAGTGACAGCGTTTGATGTATCGGAATCAGCAATTGAGTGGGCTAGACAATTACACAACGGAATCAAGATTGATTGGTCGGTGGGAGACCTCCTTCAACCAGACGAGAGTTGGTTTGGGAGCTTTGATCTAGTTCTCGAGGTGCACATCCTTCAGGCGATTCCTGAAGAAATCAGGAATAGGGCCTACAAGAACCTGGCCCCCCTTCTAGCCAGAGGGGGGTTCTTGGTATGCATAGGTAGGCTGGAAGAAGGCCCAGAAGAGGAAGAAGACGTTCCTCCATGGCCACTTTCTAGGGATTTCGTTCGCAAAATCGGCACGGGCCTCTCCGAAGTAGAAATCCATTCTGCCATTATTCCAGATAAGGAGGCAATTAGATACAGAGCCGTTTGGAAAAACGACTGACTAACGTTGAGACCACATCTTTAGCCACACCAAAATGTTCCTCTCAATGTCGTCTTCAGAAACCATCCTTTCTACGACTTCTCCTCCTTCCGTAGGCTTAATTCTGCAACCACAAGCATTGGCATGCCCCCCACCATCGGAGTCGAAACGAGTTGCTAACGCGGTCAGGTCGAAAACCCCGCCGTTTGGGTGTAGGAACGAGTTCGTGTAGAATGATGCAGATACGGGGTATCTCTCCGAGTCTCCGAAAGAAGCACCTAGGTCTCCGTGAACAATCATACATGCATCGCATTCGTCTCCCGCCATAGCAGTGACATGGTAGCCATTGGAGCGGGTTCCAGAACCATCCAAACGAACTACCGCCATCCTATCCTCCACGCGCATGTTAGTTCGAATCGACTCATTAAGAAATTCCAACTCCCTCTCCTTCTCGGATATTAACTCGGAGACTCTTGAATCTGAAAGAATTCCCTCGATTGTCCTGCCAAGCCTCAATTGTTCGAGAACCCAAGCTGCAGTACCTTCTCCAGAATCGATTATCCTACTGAGCCAGATAGCGGGCGCATCTGAAAGAAACTCATCCCGAGTTATCGACCCGCTGTCAAGCTTGTCTACCCAAAAGAGCAGGCCCTCTAGGTCTGCAAGGTCGACAATTTCTGAGAATAAGTCGTAAGCGATTCGAGCTGCGGATGGGCTATCTCTCCATACCACCATGGCCCCACCTTCGTAGTTTCCAGGCCTGTTTGATTGGTGATGGTCTATGCTTAGTCCACATCTGGGGTGCATGGGTAGATCACAAACTGCGGTCCATTCGTCAATCACTTCATCGAATAGACCGGCCCGCAATTCCCCCGGGTGGCCGAAGATGACTTCTGCATCCGTCCACCAGCGTCGCAGTATTGCTGCTGTAACCACTCCGTCGAGATCGCTATCAGTGACAATGCGCCTGATTTCCAAATCCGACGGTCCCGTCATCATCATCTTTGGGCCAGCGTCCTCTCAATTGTGGTTTCGCATATTGACACATCTCCACGGAAGGTTTTCATCTTGAACAGATGCACGATTTTGTTATGCAGAGCAGACCCGGCCCTCTTGAGACCTCTTGCGGCTTCATACTACTGAATTTCGACAGCATCCTTCTCCTTCAATATCCGCAGGGACACTGGAGTTTTCCCAAGGGACATGTGGAGAAGGGGGATGAAAATCATCATTCCACCGCTTTAAGAGAACTAACTGAAGAAACCGGGATTTCTGATATCAGCATTGACCAAGAATGGAGCCAGAAGACAGAGTACACGTTTCTTAGAAAGGGACGGGAGACTCCAAAGGAGGTCTTCTGGTACTTGGCAGAGACGGATGAACTAGAAGTTAGCCTCTCTCATGAACATACCAACTATCTCTGGTTACAACTGGACGAAGCAGAGGAACAAATCACATTCGAACAAGAGAAGGAACTACTTCGTTCTGCTCGAGAGCATCTTAGGTCTGGCGGACGAAGCCTATGACTCTGTTTCCCTCTTCCCGAGAGGGATCCACAGTGACTCCTCCTCACCTGTGTTCTTAGCAATCCACCTTCCTAGAACAAACAACCAGTCTGAAACTCTGTTAAGATAGCTAATCACCTCATCTCTAACCGAACCCTCTCCCTCCAAACTCCTCAGATGACAAGCCTCCCTTTCTGCTCTTCTAGCCACGGTCCTCGCTACATGGAGGAATGCTACGGGACCAGTTCCCATTGGCAAGATGAAAGACTTTAGAGGAAGCAGATCTTTGATCCAAATATCCATTTCTTCAATCAGCCTATCACACTCTTCCATACTTACCAGAGCCATTTGCTCCGGCAACTTTCCTGGACTACAGGCACATTCACCCCCTAAGTCGAATAACTCCTGTTGAACCCTACTCAATGCATCATCAGCCTCTCCTGGACGGTGAAATCTTGTTACCCCCGGCATTCTTCCGAACTCCATTCGGACTACGCCAATCTGTGAATTCAACTCGTCGATTGTCCCATACAGTCCCACCCTAGCACTTTCCTTCCCCACTTTCTTACCGTCTAGAAGGGAGGTCTCTCCACCGTCTCCGGCTCCTGTGTGTACTCTGTTGATTCGGACCATGATATTCGCAGGGGCTTCATGCTTTCAATCGTACTCAGATTGGCTCCGAAGCTGACAGTCCTCGTTCAATCGCCTCAATCCATGAACTGTCAACCGTTTCCCAGCCACCTAACTTCTCAAGCTCGACTAGGAAAACCTCCTCCTCAGGTTGCCCCAGATGTCTATGAATTAGAATCAGAGCCGCATAACTCATGGAATTGATCCATTGATCCTCCATGTCCCAAGATCTCTCGAAGTGGGCTATGGCACCGTTGGGACCTTGGATCAAACCCCTGTGAATCTGCCTTAGCCCTGACTTCGACCACGCAATTCCCGGGACTCCTATAACAAGCCCTCTGAAGGCGAGATACAACTCTAGGGTCACCATGGTGCTGGCAAGAAGAAAAGACCCGATTTGTTCGGCTTGGTCTGCTACCTCCCACCTAGACGAAAGCAGGCTAATACCCCCGATGCAGAATAGGACTCCTGCAAGAGGGGCCACGATTACATCAGTCTTCGTCAGACTCATATCTCTTATTCCAAATACAATAAACACACCTCCGAGGAACACAGAGATCGATGCTGGTAGATCCTCACCCACTCCTTCTGGACTGGTGCTGGCAATCCATAGCACCAGAGCCCCTGCAAGTAGGAACACGGCAAAACGAGAACCCTTCTCTGGGAAGGGCTGAAGCCGACTGAGGTAGTAGCAATAGGACCCGAGTCCAAATAGAAGAACTATCCACAGAAACATCTCAATCCTCTACCTTGCTACCCCATCCTGCCTTCCAAAAGTCCTCGTCATCCAGTAACTTGGACCATTCAGAGTCTCCGGCCTCTAAGAGCAACGCTGCTCTCCTCTCTAGCCCTTCGAGAAGCGCCTCATCTACCTCTTCCTCGGAGTGTGCCTTTTTCCATTTAATCCTCAGAGACTCAATTTCCAACTGACCGCCCTGCCTGTCATTGAAACCCCTCTCGCACACCTCCCTAAGATCTTGAATCCACATCTTCGAACTCCTGACATGCGGCTCGCTATGGAAAACCCTCCTTTTTCGGAATGGCCACCATCCCATGGTAATGGGTGTACGTCCAAGCCTGATGTCTTGATGCTTTGTGAACCCCTAAGTGCCCGGGCCCCCACGGGACATCGTGGGCCGTGTAGTAGTCCATCTGGACCGGAATCCGAAGGACGGCGATGTAGCATCCATAATCAGAAGATACGAAGAGAGAGTAAAATCCAGAGGAATCTCCGTCGAGATTTTCGAATCCAATCGTGGAACTAAGAAATTTGAATTTGAACTGTCGAGATTACCGGGCCGCCTCGTCCTTCTCGATGAATCCGGGTCTTCAATATCAAGTGATGAAATGGCTAATTGGCTTAATTCCGCCCACCTCTCTGGAGGCCAGACAAACCTAGCAGTGGGGCCTCCCGATGGATTTAGTGATGAACTCAAGGAGTCTGCAGACCAACTAATCTCCCTATCAGACCTAACTCTAACCCATGAGATGGCGGCTGCCCTATTGATGGAACAACTTTACAGGGCCTCGGAAATTAACCGAGGCTCATCATATCACAGGAATTGAAAATCCGAGATGATACATCGGTGCTGCTGTGATACTGAAACCATCTTACCTTGCTATCCATTCATAAGTATCTAGAATCGGGCAAGTACCCACCCGAGGGTAAGCAGTGATTTGCATGGACGTCAAAGTAGAAAGAAAGACACAGAAGAGAATAATTCCCGCAATTTCGATGATTGCACTAATGTTACTGAGCCCTCAGATATCCATGCTACTCGCAACGGACGAAACCACTGAGCAGGACAACCGCGTGGATCCACCAAAGAGAACTGCCTACCAGCAGTTAGAACAGCTAGGAGGATCAGTCCAGGGTGGGAACCAGAACCTACTCTATCCTGCACACCCATTCCAGGCAGCAGCATTCCACGACCCATTCTACAACGACCCCGCCGCAATATACGGCAAGGTCTCCGATCCTTCTGCATTGGCACTTGACCCGATGTACGGATTCTTCCTGGAGGAGACCAACACAGACGACCACGACAACGACGGAATCGACGATCTAAACGACCTAGACGACGACAACGATGGGATAAACGACCTAATCGAGCGTTTCGATGGTTGCTTCGGAACAGATCCGCTGGATCACGACAACGACGGAGTTAGGGACGAGTTCGATTGGGACGACGACAACGACGGGATTCTAGAGGGCCCAATCGACTATTCCCAGGGATTCGACCCCTGGAACGTAACATCTGACAGGCACGTAGAACCCACTACCATCCACCCATGGACCGGTCAGGCCGTCGGACTCAACTACTTGGTAGATCAGAATCCAATGGATCACGACAACGACGGAATCACGGACGAGGACGTAGATGGCTCCGGTCGAGGTTCATATGACGAGGACGACGACAACGATGGCAGGATAGACCAGTTCGTATGGCCGTGCGACTTCGACTCTGATGGCATTCAGGACTATTTCGACGACGACGACGACAACGACGGCGTTGCAGACATTTCAGACATTCATCCTTGGGACCCAACGCAGACCTCGTCCATCGAATCCGCGTCTGGGATACTCTGGGACTCCTGGGTGAGGTGGGATCCCGAGGATTACGGCGAGTACGTCGACGGTCTTGACTACGTGGCCCTTCATGCTCTGGAGCACCCAAGGGAGAGGGCATTCACCGAGATTGTAGACGGAGACCTAGATGGCGACGGCATTCCAAACTTCCTAGACCCGGACAACGACAACGACGGTGCTCCTGACTCTTCAGACACCGATGACGACAACGACGGCCTCGCAGACATGTACGACGTAGACGACGACAACGACGGGATACCCGACAGCTGCAGGCAACTAGACACTAACGGAGACGGACAAGGCGACTACCCAACGGAGGCATTCAACGGGTCTGTAGTGGCCATCGAGGTACCTGGGACGGACTGCGAGATAGACTACGACGGTGATTTGGACGACGACCGATTCCGAGCCATCGATGGAGATTACGACATGGTCTGGGACTGGCTTGACCCGGATATGGGCGGAACAACAAATCCCGACAACCTGCAGGGTGGTTCACAGCCTTGGGACCTGGATGACGATGGCATCCCCAACGAGGAGGACCCATACCCACTAAACTCAAGCGCTGAGGTGGCCACATGGGACTGCGCCAGCGTAGCCAATCCGAACCCACAAGACCCAAGCGACAAATGCGTCCTCTGGAGGACATCCTACACTGGGTTCAACGACTGGGACGGAGACGGCCTGAACAACTGGGTGGACATGGATGACGACAACGATGGAATCCTGGATTGGCTAGACATTGACCCGGACTGCGACCTGGATAACGACGCGGATCTGCACGAGCTAAACGGCTCAATGTACAGAGACGATGGAGCAAACGACATCGACACCGACGTGGATGGAGACGGACTGCAGAACGATGAGGACTGGGACGACGACAACGACGGAATCAATGACTTCTTCGACCCCGATGACGGAAACTGCGGGGTGGTGGACACCGACAACACGGACAACTTCTGGGGCAACAGCTGGCCTCAGGGTGACGGCGATGCCATCGATGGGTCTGAGGATGGCAATGCATACGTGGCCGTCCCTAACTACTACTGGAACCTCACATGGGGATTCAACCCGTTCAACGCGAATAACAGCTTCATGCTAGACTACAACGGGTACGACCCAAACAACTTCGACAACCCAAGTGGCATCATCCCGGAGATGTACTGGACTCTGATGATGAAGTGGAGCCCATACAATGGAGACAACTTCTTCGACATCGACACCGATGGCGACTCGCTGGTGAACGGAATCGACGTGGATCAGGATGGAGATGGGATGCCCGACTGGTGGGACCAAGACGAGGGCAACGACGGCGTCCTAGACGTCAATGACGTCAAGATGGGAGGCACACTGGACGGAAACTCATGCGGCACAATCATCTTTTCGGCAACACAGGAGAGATTCTGTGGGCACATCTACGCATTCCTCTTCAAGGCCCCTCTTCTAACTCCCACCCAATCCGGCGGCCAGGCTTTCACGGTTCCGTACAGCACAAGGCCCGACTCCGAATGGGACGATGGAGCGTACGACGGGTCCAATCACCCCTCTCAACCCGTGAGAGCCTCCTGTGAGAGTAATTGCTTCTGGTTCACTTTCGACCCTACTAGCAATCCCACCCCTTCAGTAGCATACACGTATAACGAGATGAGGTACAACAGAGACCTTTGGATAGCATATCTCGGTGTCACCCAATTCGGCTTTTTCCAATGGACCTCCGACAACAACGGCGACTGGTTCCCAGACGAGATTGCAGACGAGCTGAACGACGACGTCGATCCGGACATAGACTGCGGGCAGATACTTTACGACATTTCTGGTGCTGTGCTCTGGACCCCTAATTGCATGTACAACAACACCAACGATCTCGATGATGATTGGGACATTGTCTACGATCATTTCGATGTAGATGACGACAACGACGGTATTTGGGACTACTTCGAAATCGACTCGAACGATGACTTGGACGACGACTCGGGTGTTGAGGAGCCATACTACTTCACTGGGAGCAACTGCGAGGACAACGACGACGACGGCCTCGACACAGACCCCGACGACGACGGAATTTACCAAGCAGTCTGGGACAAAGGAGTACTCGGACAGGCCCTCCTCTTCCCAGAGTACTACGACGTAGACAACGACAACGACGGAGTGCCTGACGGGGAAGACCCCGATGACGACAACAACGGCTTGCTAGACGCGGCTCAGGAGGCAATCGAACAATGCTTCACCGGAGAGGAGCAGAGCCCATGGGACCACGACAACGACGGCATCGTGAACTGGGCGGATGATGACTGGGACGGTGACGGGATACCCAACTCCCTCGAGCTCCTGAACCTCAATGACACCAATGGCACAGCCGACCCGATTGACGACACCTGCTGCCTGAACTTCCCAATAGCCCCCTGGGACCACGACAACGATGGGATTAGGGACGACATAGACGAAGACGACGATTACGACGGCATGAAGGACGAGGACGAAGTGATGTTGTGGCCTTCAAGGTACGGCACGGAATCAACGAACCCATGGGACCACGACGACTTCGGAGGGGGGGTCGGACTGGCCAACCCCAACAACAACTCCACAGGACCAGACTACTTCGACGTCGACGACGACAACGACGGAAGGGAGGACTCTGACTGGAACAACCCATCCTCAGGCAACTGGGCCACTCCTTCTAACAAGATTGAGGAGGAGTCCGGATGGAGCTCGGACTGGGATTCGGACAACGATGGAATCCTAGACGACGACGACAAGATCCCGACAAGAATCACTCTGACAGTATCGCCCGTATTGTGGCTCGATGACAATAGGCCAGCGATATTCAACGGCTCAGTCTTCTGGTTGGATGACACAGGATTCGTCCCAGCGCCAGACCTCCCTGTCCAAGTCCACATCAGGTACTCTGGGAACGGAACCTCTGTGATTGAGACAATCGATGTTCTGACAGATGACAATGGCGAGTACATCGTCGGCCAGTTCTTGTTCCCGGAAGACATCGATGTAGGCCCCAACTCAACTTACGAGGTCTATTCGGAGGTGACCGAGATGTTTGTCCACGACTACAGCTCGACTCTCTCAGACACGGACGGAGACGGAATAGGTGATGCCGGGACACCTGTTGAGGTGAGAGCGAACACGACCATCGGTTTCGTCTCTGGGCAGAGATTCAGATCTGACGAGCAACCTCTGAAGCTAGACTTCAAGGTCCACTACTCGGCAGACTACAACAGAGGGATATTCGACAACAGACTGCCATTTGCACCGGTCTCCCTAACCATTAGCGATCCGGGACCTCAGTTTGGCAACATCACCCATCCGACGGTCTACGACGGATATGGGAATGGCTACCGGGCCGACTCAGGTGGATGGGTTTCCCTTGCTTACAACCAGTCCTTGGACGTATGGGAGCAGGTTCAGTGGAACTCACTACTCGACAATGGTCCAGGTGTCCCCACTGGGGGGTACGAGGAGATTGTGTGGAACCCCTGCGGACCCCTAAATCCAACCGGGTCTCATTCCGTCATAGCTCCCTACGAGTACAAGAACACCTCACTCCCGGTGGGCGACTACACCTTCATCGGGTTTTCTCGTCCTGACCTCGGCGGTTGCACAGACGACTCTTACGAATGGCCTTGGTCCCATCTGGAGGGTTCGGAGACCGATGCATTCTACATTCGCTCAATGCATAGGATGTTCATCGAGGCCGAGATGTCCGCGGCCTCATTCAGGCCAGTGTACTTCTGGGACGCAACCCAGTTCACTGGCTCGTCCTTCGGTGCATGGCGAGCTCTATTCCATGCTCCATCCCTAGCCAACGCGAACATGACCTACCAGGAGGCAAGCCTTGGCAAACCATACCCACTTCTTTGGGATGGCACTCCTTCAGGGCTCTCTGGAATAGCTGGCGGCGACTTGGCTCCGTTCCTATCCTCTGATGGGATTAACTGGACCATCACGATGCAGAATGGAGCGGACTTCGACTCACCCCCTTGTGGTCCGGTCGATCCACTGGTCCCCAATAGCGAGGTCCGCTGCGAGATAGTCCCAGAGATTTTCGCCGGCGAGTCTGTCAGGGTCAGAGGACATGTCTGGAACAAGACATTCGTTCCAGTCACCGACTTCGACGGGGACGGAACAAAGGATCCAATAGCAGTACAGATTGATCTGGACTACAATGGAATTTTCGCAGGCTCTCAAGAGACTAGAGTAAACAAGCAGTTGAATATCGACACAGAAGGGCTAGCCACATTCGATTACGATATAATCTGGGATCCATTTTGGCCCGCATCAACGTACGGATTCAGGGCAGACTTCAGCCAACCTGACTACTTCTTCACCGGAGAGCAAGCAGGTGTCCTAGCGGCTACGGGTGCGTACGGAAACGTCTCGGTGATAGGCTCTACCGACTTCCTGCTGACGTCCCTTACTCGGCTTTACAGGGGCCAGAACGCTACGGTGGAGGCACGTCTAATCGACAATGCCGGGCTGCCCGTACGCGAGGCCCCGGTGAACTGGTCGTGGGCAGAGGACCAATCCAACGGAGTGGTCTTCACCGACAACAATGGGATTTTCAGGGTCAATCTGACAGACATAGACACTCTGGGGAACTTCTCGCTCAGTTTCACCTACCTAGGAGACAAGTTCAGGCTTGGGAGTACAGATTCAGTAGACATGTGGGTAGTTTCTCGAACCTTCATCAACGTGCAGAGCACTAGCCCCAACATCAGATCTAACGGTGACTTGTGGGAATTCACAGCAGTTGTCACGGATGACAATAGAACACCGTTCGAGAAGGACGGAGGACAGGTCCTGAATAGCTGCGAGGGGGAGATGCAAAACCCCGAGGGATACGACCTGGGAGGCAACGTTACGGTAATCTTCGAGGGAATAGACTTCGAGGACAGAACCCACAGGCAGATCGTCTCCGTCGAATGCCCGGCCTCAGGCTCAATAGGCTATGGCCGGTATCTCGACCCACAACTGCTGAAGGACGACCCATTCTCCTTCCTACCGGATGGCTTCGGACCCGTAAACGTGATTCTCCGATTCGAGGAGAACCTCCCTCACGAGGGTTGCGAGCCCCTAGACGCAGGCATGCTTTCCACGTCCGGAGCATGGGATCCCTGCGTGACCATCCTGAACAGCGATCACTTCAGGAAGGTTCTCCAGTTCCAGGTCGATGGGTTCAGCCTCATCGGGAATACGGAACTCGGCGTCGACCAGCAGATAGTATACACCTCCGAGATAAACCCGGAAACCGGGCAGATCTTGGAGAAGCCAATGATAGTGACCGGACAACTAACAGACGAGCTGGGTGGAAACCTGTCCAACAGACAGATTAGAGTCACATTCGAGATGGGGTCGATGGTTTTCGACCCGATCGAGAACCGGATGAAATTCCGCGCTGGCGACGATGGAATAGAGGCCTGCATCCCCGGAGCAACCGATGAGAACGGCTTCTTCGACATCAACTGCCCCATGACAGGCGTAGACGCGGGTATGGCCAAGGTCAAGGTCGAGTACAATGCTTGGGATCCCCTGAACAATGATAGATACAGGTACAAGAACAAGACACAGGCCATGTTCTTCCCAGTATTCTCTAACTCGACAATCGATGTATCGGAAGTGGGGCCATTCAGGTCAGACTACCTGACATACACCTTCCCTAACGGCTCTACCTTCGAAGTCCTGTACCTGAAGGAGGCATTCCACATCAATGCAAAACTCTCACAGTCAAACGGAAAGCCAGTTGGAGGAAAGTGCGTGAACATTTACCTGGACCCGGAGGTAAACACCAGGCCAATCGCAACGGCGTTTACGGCTGATGGGACCGGTGAGTTCGTTTGGTACTCGGCAGATCCCGATGACAATCCCAGCAGAAGGGGCGTGGAGCCCAGTGGAAACAACCTCGAAGGCTTCCGCACCGTAAGAGTCGCATACGAGCCGGAGAGGTACGTCCCCGGTGGGTGTGACTACGAAGTACTGGAACCAAACCCGGTTCTGAATAGCTCCGTTGTTGACGTTGAAGTCTTAGTCAGAAGCAAGGTAGACATTCTTCTCAAGGAGCACTGGTCTAGCCCCCTAGGTTATCAGGAGGGTGAAATCATCGCCGGAGAGGTTGCAATCCTAAGGGATAGACTGGACCTCACTGTGGAAGGTCAGAGGGTCGAGTTCCACAGACAGTTCTGGAACGGCTCAGGATGGCAGACAGAGAGGGTAGAGATACTCATCACCAACGAGCGAGGCTCTGCAAACTTCTCCTTCCCCTACACGGGGGAAATCATTCCCGGACATCCCGAGTGGAACGCTCCAGGAGGCAAATGGAGAGTACTGGTCCACTTTGAATCGGCGGACGCGAACAAACCGTACTTCGTAGAGCAGTGGCTGAACAGCACCCCCGAGATAAAACTAGGAGAGCCAACCTCATCCAGCGCCGGGGGACTATGGTCGACCCAAGTCCTGATCCTAGCGGGAATATCGTTGTCAACGGTAGCTCTAGTTGGTGCAATGATGTACAACAACTACAGGGAGAGGAGGAAGGTCGAGGTCCTGAGAGGGATACTCACCGACGCTCTAATGTCACTCAAGGCGTCGAACAATTACATCGAGGCAATTTTCTCCTGCTACAAGGACCTGATCAAGTACTTCAGAATGAGAGGAGCTATGAAGAAGGTCTTCGAGACCACAAGAGAGTTCGAGGACGTCATAAACAACATGCTCGGAGGAATAGTCCCACCAGAGGAGATCGACTCCTTCTTCTCGATATTCGAGGAGGCCCGCTACTCTGACCACGACATAGGATCCGAGGAGAGGGACCGGGCAATCCAGATTTTCCAGTCGATGATTGGCAGGATGAACAGGTCACTGGGAGACAGCATGCTGACCAGGGCATCAGCAGGCGAGTCCTCGCTGTACGGACCATCCGTCAAGGCGGGGCAATTCGTCGATGCAGATGGCAACGTCAGGTTCGCTGGAATCGACGATGCAGAGGAAAACGACGGTTTCAAAATCTGAGACACTAGGAAATTCTGCTGCCCCGACGCCCCTACGGGGCGCCCGCAGGATTCATAACACCGACTTTGGTGGCCGCGCTACCTAACCATGGGGGGATACTATGAGTAAGCAAGAGAAGAAGACCAACTCAGCGCTAGTTTCCCTCATAGGTGACCTGAAGGACCACAGCCGTTCAACAGGCTCCCCGATATGGAGGGACACGGCTACCAGACTCCAGTCCAGCAGGAAAAACTGGGCCGAGCCTAACCTGAGCCACATCTCCAGGCACTCTGCCAAGAAGGAGACCGTACTAGTGCCCGGCAAGGTCCTAGGGAGCGGCAGCATTAGCGGTGGGCAGACGGTCGCCGCGTTCAGCTTCAGTGATGGTGCTAGGACCAAGATTGAGTCCTCTGGAGGGAGGACTCTGAGCATACGCGAACTTATGGACGAGAACCCGAAGGGAAAGGGGGTGAGGATTCTTGTCTGAGACGACCATGGTATACGACGCTAAGGATAAGATCTTGGGCAGACTGGCCAGCCAAGTGGCCAAGGAGATGATTTCAGCCAGGAAGTCAGGTAGGCAGCAGAGGGTCATCATCATCAACGCAGAGGACGCTATAGTTTCAGGCCCTAGGACCAAGGTGCTAAGCGATTACCGAGCGAAATACAATCTCAACCACGCGAGAAAGGGGCCATACTTCCCAAGGATGCCTGACAAGATAATCAAGAGAACAGTCAGAGGGATGCTTCCGTATCAGAAGAATAGCAGCGGCAGAGGTGCCCTAAGGGACCTCAGAGTGATGATAGGGGCTCCTCAGAACCTCTCTTTGGATGAACTCCCAGAGGGTCACGAGTGGGGTTCTACTGAGAACATAGTTCGCGATACTCCCAACAAGTACGTGAGACTGGGAGAGATTAGCTCTCATTTGGGAGTAGATGGAACGAGATGGGTAGGTGAGTGATTTGGCAAGGAAGAAGAGAACCAAGGTCGTCAACACCAGTGGAAAGAGAAAGACTGCGATTGCTAGAGCCACCCTAAAGCCCGGAAAGGGAAGGGTGAGGGTCAACGGGCAGCCAATTCATATTCTGGAGCCCGAGCTTGCACGAAGAAAGGCCCTCGAACCGTTAAGAATCGCCGAGGCCATGAACCGAATCGACAGAGTAGATATTTCTGTAGATGTGAAGGGTGGTGGACAGATGGGGCAGGTAGACGCAATAAGGACAGCAATAGCTCGTGGGCTAGTCAAGTACAACGACGGAGCCGAGGGTGACGACGAGGAGCTAAGAGACGAATTCGTAAGGTTTGAGAGGAAGATTCTGGTCAACGATCCCAGGAGAAAGGAGCCCAAGCATCAAATGGGTAGAGGCGCTCGAAAGAAGTGGCAGAAGTCGTACAGGTAGGTGAAAGAGATGTTAATCCCAGTTAGATGTTGGAGTTGCGGGACGGTCATAGCTCACAAGTATCAGGAGTTCCTTGATGCAGTAGAAGATGGTAAGGACGCCGGACAGGTTCTCGACGACCTAGGTTTCGAGAGGTACTGCTGCAGGAGAATGTTCGTTGGCCACATCGACCTAATAGACGAGGTTGCTCCTTTCAGCATCGACAGACAGAACTGAGCTCTCCGTCAGGGCTTTGACTGATTGCTCACTCGCAGTGAGCCCAATTGGGGCCTGTAGGTTAGTTTGGCCT
>CETB01027646.1_pt1 | contig 41256 bp, 34 predicted proteins | sample 356381 | NCBI WGS metagenome assembly CETB01 (sample SAMEA2622545, study PRJEB7988) | marine metagenome | biome: marine biome (ENVO:00000447); feature: deep chlorophyll maximum layer (ENVO:xxxxxxxx); material: "saline water (ENVO:00002010), including plankton (ENVO:xxxxxxxx)" | depth 155 m | reverse complement strand
AAATTTCTTTAACAAACTAAAATCAGGATCAATGTCATAAATCACTTTTTCATCTTCATAAACTAACATTAAATCTCTCGATTTATATACTGTATGAGGCCTAGCGGCTGAAGTGATAGCATCCAACAAAAAATTGGGGATATCTTTCAAATCTTGTTTTTCACCTAATCGTGAAGGGAAATCCATACAATAGCCTTTAAGAGTTTTAACTACTGAAATAGGGCCAACAAATTTAGTGTCAAAAACAATTTCATTCAAATCATTATAAATTTCTGACATCAAAATATGGCCCGAAGCTAAGGTAGCATGCCCACATAAATCTATCTCAAAATTTGGAGTAAACCACCGAAGTAATGGGGGTTCATCTTTTCTGATGAGAACAAATGCTGTTTCAGATAAATTCATCTCAACAGCGATACTTTGCATCAATTCATCACTTAATTCTTGATACAAAACCAATACAGCAGCAGGGTTGCCCTTAAATGGATCGGTAGTAAAAGCATCAACTTGCCAAAAATCTAATGAACTAATCATTGAGATTCGATACTACAGCTCCATTATTTAACAAATCATCAATATCTTTTTCAGAAAAATCGAACTCTTCTAAAATTTCTATAGTATTTTCTCCTAAAACTGGAGCAGATTTATATATTTCTCCAGGTGTTTCTGATAATTTGACAGGAATACCAATATTGGAAATTTCACCAGCAATTGGGTGAGCAGTTTTAATCATCATATCTCTTGAAATAACTTGTTCATTTTCAAAAACTTCTTGTATGTTCAAAATAGGACCAGAAGGAACACCAAATTCTTCAAAAATATCTAACCAGTCATTAGTAGACTTATTTAATATAGTTTTTTGAATTTCTTCTACGAGATCATGAATGTTTTTCATCCTCAGGGAATTATCTGTAAAAAGAGGATTATTCAACAAGTCAGATCTTTGAATAGCATCACATAATCTCTCCCAATTTCTTTGATTGGCAGCACCAACATTCACATAACCATCTGATGTTTTAAATGCTTGATAAGGTGCATTCAACCGATGTGCAGTTCCCATAGGCTGAGGCGTTGAACCAGTAGCAAAAAATTCTGCAGATTCCCAAAAAGTATACGCAATTCCACTTTCTAGCAAAGAAACATCTACATGCTGTCCTTCATTAGTTTTTAATTTGTGAATGTAAGCATTTAAAATTCCATAAGCTGCATACATGCCGGAATTCAAATCTGTAATTGGTACCCCAATTTTTGTCGGAGTATTTTTATCACTTCCAGTAATACTCATTAATCCACTCATGCCCTGTGTAACTAGATCAAAACCTGCCCTATCTTTGTAAGGACCTGTGGATCCAAATCCAGAAATAGTGCAATAAATTATTGATGGATTTTCAGCTTTAATATCTTCATATCCCATACCCATTTTCTGAAGAGTTCCAGGTCTAAAGTTTTGTATCAAAACATCACATTTTTTAGATAACTGCTTTATTAATTTAACTCCATCAGGATTTTTGAAATCAATTACTATGCTTCGCTTATTGCGATTTACTCCCAAAAAAGCGGCAGATTCTCCATTAATAAAAGGAGGACCCATTCTACGAGTATCATCTCCGCCATTAGGTTTTTCAACTTTAATTACATTTGCGCCCATGTCTGCCAATAATAGAGAGCAGTATGGGCCTGCCATAATTTGAGACAAATCTAATATATTGACTCCACTTAAAGGCTTTTGAGACATTTATTCACCCTTAAAATTCGGTGGTCTTCGTTCTATGAAAGATTGTCTACCTTCTTGAAAGTCAAGACTGTCAAAATTAGAAAAAGGTAGAAAAGAATCATCTTCCGATAAATTTTCCAAAGATTGGTTGTTTATTACAGTTTGCATAATTTTCTTATGTCTCTCTTGAGACAATGGAGCTAATGGAAGCATTTCTTCTGCTAATTTTTCTACTATAGCATCCAAGTCGTTTTCTTCACACATTTGAGTAATCATGCCCATAGACAAAGCAGTAGTAGAATCAAAAATTCGCCCACTGAGCAACACATATGAAGCATTTCCAGGTCCTACTAAATTCAACAACCTTTTCATCTCACGATACCCTACTAAAATACCTAATTTAGCTACAGGAATCCCAAATTTACTTTTACTAGATGCAATTCTAATATCAGTAGCCATAGAAAGTTCACACCCACCACCTACACAAATTCCATTAATTTTAGAAATAGTAGGAATACTTAATGATTCAATAGCATCTAATGCACCATCAAAATACTCTGAGTAATTTTGGGCACTCACAGAATCTTTTCTATTAGTTTCAAAGTCCTTAATATCTGCACCTGAAGAGAAAGATTTACCACCTGAACCTGAAAAAATCACAACTTTACAATTTTGATTGTTTTTGATTTTTCCTACTATTTGAATCAACTTTTTCCAACCATCAAAATTAATTGCATTATGTTGATCAGGCCTATTAAATGTGACCCTAGCTATACCATCATTGATTTCAAAAAGTATTTCTTCAGTCATAGGCATCTTAGAAAGATGTGTACCCACCATCTACCGCTATAGATACTCCATTAACATAATCTGATGCGGATGATGAAAGATATACAGCAGTTCCAGCAAGGTCGTCAGGTTCACCCCATCTATTTGAAGGAATTCTAGATAATATCTGTATGTATCTATCTTGGAATTGATCTTTAATCCCTTGCGTTAAATCAGTATGAATCCAGCCAGGCAAAATGCAATTTGATTGAATATTATCTTTGGCCCAAGATACTGCTAAAGTTTTTGTTAATTGTACTATTCCACCCTTACTAGAAGCATAAGCAACAGCCCAATCTAATCCAAAAATAGAGGTCATTGAACCTATATTAATAATTTTTCCTGATCCTTGGGATTTCATAATTGGATAAACTTCGCGAGAGCATAAAAAAGCACCTGTTAAATTGATATTTATTACTTGATTCCAATCATCAGTACTGTAGTTTTCAGGAAATTCCCTGATCCCAATACCAGCATTATTTATCAATACATCTATAGAACCAAAAGTGTCATATGAAATTTTAATCATGTCTTTAATAGAAGATTCATCAGAAACGTCTGAATCAATTCCTATAACATTATCAAATGATTTTTTTAGTTCATTAACAGCTTCTTTAGTTTTGTCAGAATTTCTTCCAGTGATTACTACATTAGCTCCACTTTTTCCAATTTCAGAAGCCATTCCATAACCAATTCCACCATTCCCTCCAGTGACTATTGCAGTTTTTCCAGTTAAGTCAAATAATTTTGAAGACATAATTAATCCTATTAAAGGCCTATGTGTGTTGCAACTTTTTCTAAATGAAAATCTGTATCTCCAAAGATAACTTCTGCTGCTTTTGCTCTTCTGGAATACAGTTGCATATCATGCTCTTTAGTAAAACCTATAGCTCCATGAGATTGGTGACCTAAAGCACAAACTCTTCGTAATGCGTCACTAACCCATGCCTTAGCCATAGCTACATCTTTATCTGCATCAATACCTTCAGAAAGTTTCCATGCTGCTTGATGAGTAATAAACTTTGAACCTTCTACATCTACTGCCATATTCGCACAATGATGTTGGATAGCCTGAAAACTTCCTATAGGCCTACCAAATTGCGTTCTTTGTTTAGCGTATTCTACTGTCATATCTAGAACTTTTTGGCCGCCACCAGACATTTCTGCACATTTTCCAATTGCTGCCCATTGTAAAACCCGTTCAATTGTGTCCCACCCTTGATTCAATTCTCCCAATAATGCGTCAGAAGATACTTTGACATTATCTAAAATAACCTCAGATTGCCTATCAGAAGCAATGGTTTTGAGAAGAGTTTGAGTAACACCGTCGGCATCCATTGGAACATTAAAAATACTAATGTCTGTGTCTTGGTCTCCAGTTCTTGCAACTACCAAAATATAATCTGAAACATGTCCATTTAGTACAAATAATTTTGTGCCATTAATTTCATACCCTTCAGAAGTTTTAGTAGCAGTAGTTTCTATTCCTAAAGGATCAATTCTTCCACTCGGTTCAGTCAAACCTAAAGTAATGTTAATTTGACCTTCAGAAATTCTAGGTAACAATTCTTTCTTTTGCTCTTCAGTTCCAGCGTCATTAATGGTCATACCACCCAAAACAACAGTTGAAAAATATGGGCCTGGAAGCATATATCGTCCCATTTCTTCAAGCAAAATTGTTAAATCTTGATATTCTAGCCCTACTCCACCATATTCTTCAGGGATAATTAAACCTAACCAACCTTGTTCTGCAACTTTTTGCCATACTTCTTGAGTGTATCCATTCTCATCTGTTTCCATAGCACGAACATAATCTACAGTACACTCAGTTTCCAAAAATTCTTGAGCACTATTTTTAAGCATTTGTTGAGCTTCATTTAATCCTAATTCCATTTTTTTCTCCTTGTATGTGCAATTAACCTCTAGGAAGACCTAACCCTCTAGTCGCTATTACACTTCTTTGTATTTCAGATGTACCTGCTGCAACCATTCCTCCGAATGATCTTAACCAAGCATTTTCAATTCTACCTGCTAGTGGAGCCCATTTAGATTCAGGCTCTAATTGGCCATGAATGCCCATAATCTTCACTCCAAGTCCATATAAGCGATTAATCATTTCTGTTCCATATGCCTTGGTAATCGATGCTTCCATATTTGGAATAAGGTCTTTACTTTGCATCCATGCAACGTTGTAGCACATTAATCTAGTAGTTTCGATTTGAACCGCTAAATCGGCTAATTCTCTTCTAATGATTGGATCCTCAGATAATAACCTTCCGTTCTTTTGATTAGTTTTACAAAATTGCACTAAATCTTCCAAAACTTTTTTAGCTTTTGCAGGCCTATCTACTCCTGATCTCTCAAAATCTAAAAGAGCTGCGCCTACGTACCAGCCTCGATCTTGTTCGCCTACCAGGTTTTTCTTAGGAATCCTAACATCACTAAATGTTGCTAAGCCTCTATATGCATTCCACATCATAGGAATTTTCTCAATAGTGACTCCTTCAGTTCCTTCTAATTCCGTCAACACAAAACTTATACCTCTATGTTTTGGAGCGTCAGGATTAGTTCGAACTAACATAAACATCCAATCAGAATCAGCATGAGCTGAGTTCCATATCTTCGATCCAGAAACAACAAAATCGTCTCCATCTTCAACAGCTCTAGTCTGAAGAGATGCCAAGTCTGAACCGGAATCAGGTTCAGAATATCCTTGAGACCAGTTAATTTCTGCGCCTGCAATTTGAGGTAGAAATTGTTTTTTTTGCTCATCAGTTCCATATAACATCAAAATCGGACCAACCATTCTAATCCCTGCATCACCTACTGGAATTCCTCTATAAGCCATTTCTTCATTAAAAACGACTTGCCTCATGTGAGATGCAGCTTGACCTCCATACTCTTCTGGCCAAGCCATAGTTAGCCACCCTTTTTCGCCTAGTTTTTTCTTAAACTGACGGACTAATATTTTGTCATCATCATCTTCAGCATCTAAATCTAAATTTCTCCAATCCCAAGGGAGCTCTTTATCAATAAAATCAATTACTTCTTCTCTAAATTTTTCATCTTCATTTTCAAATTTAAAATCCATATTTATCTCCGTTTTCTGATTTATCCTCTAGGTAATCCAAGACCTCTTGTTGCAATAATATTTCGTTGTATTTCTGAAGTACCAGCTGCAATTGTTTCAGAAACATTTGTTAAATGCCAATGCTCGATTCTGCCCCTTAACGGTGCGTATTTTGAATCAGGTTCTAATTGGCTGTGCAATCCTAACATTTGCATTCCAGTAGAGCCAACATGTTGTTGTAATTCAGTTCCAAAAACTTTACCCATAGAAGATTCTTTATTTGGAACTAACCCCGCACCTTGCATCCAAGCGATATTGTAAGAAATTAGCCTACTAACTTCTATTTCAATTGCTAGATCAGCTAATCGGTTTCTTGTAACTTCATCCTCAGAAAGTAGTTTGCCATCTTTGTAATTTTCTTTTGAATATTCAACTAGTTCTTCCAGTACCCTTCTAGATCCTGCAGAATAATCTACTCCAGATCGTTCAAAATCTAATAAGGTTGCCCCAACATACCATCCTCTATTCTGTTCACCTACCAGATTTTTCTTGGGAACTCTTACATTATCAAAAGTAACCATATTAAAACTGTGGTCACCAGCCATATTAATTATCGGATTTACTGTTAATCCTGGAGTGTTCATATCACACAACAGAAAGCTTATTCCTCGATGTTTAGGAGCATCCGGGTCCGTCCTAGTAAGCACCATAATATGGTCAGCTCTATGTGCTCCGGAAGTCCAAATTTTGGTACCATTTATTACAAAATCATCTCCATCTTCAACAGCTCTAGTCTGAAGTGAAGCTAAGTCAGAACCAGACTCAGGTTCAGAATAACCTTGACACCATTGAACTTCTCCTTTTGAAACAGGAGGTAAAAATTCAGATTTTTGCTCATCAGTTCCATGTATCATCAATGTAGGGGCCATCATCCTTGTTCCAAAAACATCTCTTCCAGGTGCTCTGTAATATGACATTTCTTCAGCAAAAATCACTTGCATCATATGAGATGCACCTTGACCTCCATACTCTTCAGGCCAAGCCATAGTTAGCCAACCTTTATCAGCCAATTTTCTTCTCATTTTGAGAGTAAATTCCCATTCTTCATCAGGAGTTTCGTTATCTTGATTTCTATCTCCCAACTCTGTTTGAAGCCATGATCGCAATTCATCTCTAAATTGGGCTTCTTGATCAGTTAAGCTGAAATTCATTTCGTTCCCCTTATTTTTTTGTATTACTAGATTTTATTCTTTAATTCCTAAACAAGTAACTGTCCTAACTATTCCTGAAATTGTATGAATTTGATTAGTTACTAAATCACCCACAGCATTAAGATCAGATGAAGAAATTACTGCAATCAGGTCGTAAGGACCTGTAACAAGATCTACACTAACAACATCTTTCATGTTTATTAAGGACTCATATGCAGATTGAGTAGTACCTACTCCCGTTTCGATCAATATAAAAGCTTTAGTCGACATTTAATATTTCCTTAATTTTTAAAGTTCTTCGTGAAATGCCATTTTATTTCGGTTCAGGAATTAGTGTCAATTTTCAGTTTAAAATCATGTTTCAAGTGATACTTCAAATGAATTAATCGTTATAATCCGTCTATATATTAAAAGGAGATAACATATGCAGCTCGATTTGTTCAGAGAAGCTTGGGGAAGTTTTGCTACAGGTGTTTCGGTAATTACTAGTGTACAAAAAGACGAAATTATTCACGGAATGACTGCTAACGGAATAGCCTCTATTTCTTTGGAACCAATGCTAGTAATGGTTTCAGTAGGACTTAATGCACACTCCCATCAAATCATTTCTGAAAGTAAAAAATATGCTATCAATATTCTTTCAGAAGACCAAATAGAAATCGGGATTTTTTTTGCTAAAACTAATAATGAGACTCCTGAAAATATTATGTCTCAATTTTATATGAGCAAAAACAATTCTCCATTTTTACACAATTCTTTAGCCAGTATGGATTGCAATGTAATCCGAACTCACTTAGAAGGTGATCACACAATTTTTATCGCTGAGGTAACAGAAATAGTAGTAAATAACGGAAATCCATTACTTTTCTACAAGGGTAATTGGGGAAACTTAAATCAAAGTTAATATTTGACAATTTTCGTTCCTGTTATACCATAAATAGTGGACTTTTTTGCTTTCCTTATCTAATTTCCAGAAACAGATTGCAAAAGTTTAAATTTTAAATAAATAACGAAACAGGAGGATTGTTTCTATGGCTAGCTTTAAACCATTAGGTAATCGTGTAGTAGTAGAACCTTTAGAAGGTGAAGAACAAATGAGTGCTGGGGGAATTTATATACCTGACACTGCTAAGGAAAAACCTCAAGAAGGTAAAGTGGTAGCTGTCGGACCAGGTCGTATTACTGACGATGGCAAAAGAGTCGAAATGGAAATACAAGTTGGAGATACTGTAATCTATTCAAAATATGCAGGGACTGAATACAAGGAAGGTGACACAGAATACCTTGTACTCAGAGAAGACGACATTCTTTTTAAAAAATAAACACATAACTCAGGAGATGTAGAAATGGCGAAACAGCTGTCTTTCAGTGAAGAAGCTCGAGCTGCTATGAAACGTGGAATTGACACGATGGCAGACACAGTAGGAGTAACATTAGGCCCAAGGGGACGTAATGTAGTTTTAGATAAAAAATTTGGCCCACCTCAAGTGTGCAGCGATGGTGTTACTATCGCAAAAGAGATCGAGCTAGAAGATCCTTTTGAAAACATGGGTGCTCAGCTACTTAAAGAGGCAGCGAGTAAAACCAATGATGTAGCTGGTGATGGTACTACTACGGCTACTGTCCTTGCACAAGCAATAATTCATGAAGGATTCAAAAATATTGCTGCAGGCGCTAATCCAATGGCAATAAAGAGAGGCATAGATAAAGCAGTAGAAACTCTACGGTCTTCAGTCCAAGGTATGTCCCAATCTGTAGAAGGCAGAACTCAAATCAGTCAAGTAGCTTCACTTTCAGCTCACGATGACGAAATGGGGAACCTAATTGCTGATGTAATGGAAAAAGTAGGAAAAGATGGAGTCATTACTGTTGAAGAATCTAAGGGATTAGATTACGAACAAGAATTTGTAGAAGGAATGCAGATAGATAGAGGATATATTTCTCCTTACTTCATTAGCGACCAAGATAGAATGGAATCAGCAATAGAAGATCCGTATATTCTAATTACAGATAAAAAGATTTCTGCTGTTTCAGACCTATTGCCCGCATTAGAAAAAATCCTTCAGATTGGTAAAAATGTAGTAATTATTGCCGAAGATGTAGAAGGAGAAGCACTAGCTACCTTAGTAGTTAACAAATTACGTGGCACATTAAATGTATTAGCTGTAAAAGCTCCAGGTTTCGGAGATAGAAGAAAAGCAATGTTAGAAGATATTGCTATACTAACCGGAGGAGTTGTCATTAGTGAAGAAGTAGGAAGAAAACTTGACTCTGTGTCAGTAGAAGATTTAGGTAGAGCTAGAAGAGTAGTAGCAAGCAAAGAAGATACTACTTTTGTTGAGGGGCATGGTGATGACTCTCAAATCTCAGGAAGAATTAATCAAATCCGAGCTCAAATTGATGAAACCACTTCAGATTTTGACAGAGAAAAACTACAAGAAAGATTAGCAAAACTTTCTGGTGGGGTTGCAATCATCAAGGTTGGTGCTGCTACTGAAGTAGAACTAAAAGAAAAGAAAAACAGAGTAGAAGATGCTCTTTCAGCCACAAGAGCAGCAGTTGAAGAAGGAATAGTTCCTGGTGGAGGGCTTGCTTTGATTAGAGCTCGCCAATCATTAAACGAATTAAATTTCGACAACGATGAGCAAACAGGCGTAAACATATTAAAATCTGCTTTAGTAAAACCATTAATGTTAATTTCAGAAAACACTGGAGTATCAGGAGAAGTAATTCTAGCTGAAACATTAAAAGGTGACGGAGATTACGGGTACGATGCTGAAACAGGAGAATATGGGAATTTATTAGAAAAAGGCATTATGGATCCTGCGAAAGTTACTCGAGCTGCTATTGAAAATGCATCAAGTGTGGCAGCTATGGTTCTTACAACTGAATCATTGATTAGTGATATTCCAGAACCTGCAGCTGCTGCTGCACCTGCAATGCCACCTATGGATTACTAAAAGGTTCTAAATACAGGTATTTTAAAGGCTCCCTTATCAGGGAGCCTTTTTTTCTTAATAAAAATCCTTAAAATTACTTGCTAAATCATGGTTCAATAACACTATAATGCAAGTATGTTTACACATCTTCATGTACATACTGAATACAGCATGTTAGACGGATTATCTAGAATTGAACCTTTAGTAAATCAGGCCGTCGATTTAGGCATGCATAGCTTAGCAATTACAGATCATGGAGGAATGTATGGAGTTGTGGATTTCTTTCAGACAGCAAAGAAATCTGGAATCAAACCCATCATTGGCAGTGAAATTTATGTTGCTCACAAAAGTAGATATGATAGAAACCCATCAGAAAAAATCCACCATTTAACAGTGCTCGCAAAAAACAATGTGGGATATAAAAACCTAGTAAAACTTATTACTGATGCAAATTTACAAGGATATTATCGAAGACCTCGTGCTGACAGAGAATTATTAGAACAATATTCAGAAGGCTTAATAATTTTGTCAGGATGTCCAAGTGGAGAAGTTCCATGGTTAACTGCTCAAGAAAGATTTGATGATGCTATCAATGCTGCAGCTTGGTACAAAGATGTTTTTAAAGATGATTACTATTTAGAAATCATGCAACACGGAGATGTTCCTGAATTACCGCAAATCAATCAAAGTTTAGTTTCAATTTCTAAAGATTTAAATATTCCTTTAGTTGCTACAAACGACTCGCATTATATAAAAGAAGAACACGCAAAAGATCACGATGCCCTTTTGTGTATACAAACTAACACAAATATTCATGACCCTAATAGGATGCGTTTCGAAGAACATTCATACCACCTGAGAAGCCACGAAGAAATGGTTGATCTGTTTTCTGAATTACCTGAAGCTATTTCAAATACCGAATTAATTGCTGAAAAATGTGATTTAAAGTTAGATTTTACTCAAGTTAGATTACCAGAATTTAAAGTTCCTGACGGGATGAGTTCACACGAATATCTCACTAGCTTATGCTGGAAAGGTTATGAAGAAAAAATCCATAATCCATCTTCAATTTATGAAGAAAGGATGAAATACGAGCTAGAAGTGATTAAACAAACTCAATTCCCTGACTACTTTCTAGTTGTGTGGGATATTGCTTTATTTGTCAGAAAAAACAATATTTTCTTCACTGTTAGAGGAAGTGCAGCAGCCAGTTTAGTTCTATATTGTTTAGGTGTCACAGATGTTGATCCCATGCAGTACAAGTTAGTATTTGAAAGATTTCTAAATCTCGAAAGAAAAGAAATGCCTGATATAGATATGGACTTTCAAGACGACAGAAGACAAGAAGTAATTAATTATTGTGCATCTAGATATGGGCGTGAACATGTAGCTCACATCATTACATTTGGAAGATTTGGAGCTAGACAATCAATCAGGGATGCCGGTAGAGCTTTAGGGATTCCATTGCCAAACGTCGACAGAATAGCCAAAATGATCCCTGAAAAATTAAATATCACATTAAATGATTCATTGAATGAAAGTGTTGAATTAAAAGATGCTTATGAATCAAACACCCAAACCAAAGATTTAATTGACTCTGCAAGGCAATTAGAAGGGGTTACTCGGCACAAAAGTCTACATGCAGCTGGAGTTGTGATCTCAAAAGAACCTTTAAATGATGTCGTGCCGCTAGAATACACATCTCGCGGCGATAGTGAAGGTGCGGTAATGACTCAATATGCTATGGAACCAGTAGCAGCATTGGGGTTACTAAAAATGGACTTCTTGGGGTTAATGAACTTAACTGTTTTAGATGAATCACTTCGTTCAATCTCACAGAATTATGGTGTTGATTTAACTCTTCACCAAATACCTGTCGACGACCAACCAACCTTTGATCTTTTATCAAGAGGCGAAACAGTAGGAGTATTTCAACTAGAAAGTTCTGGAATGACTCGTTATATCAAAGAATTAAAACCAACATCTATTGGCGATGTTGCAGCTATGATCGCATTATTTAGACCTGGGCCTATGGAACATATCTCTACTTTTATTGAAGGGAAACATGGTACTAGGCAAATCACATATCTTCATGAGGCTCTAAAAGAGATATTAGAAGAGACTTATGGAGTAATAGTTTTCCAAGACCAAGTTTTACATATCGCTAGAGAATTTGCAGGTTACACATTAGGGAAAGCTGATATTTTAAGAAAGGCAATGGGGAAAAAAGTTCCAGAAATCATGGCTGAAGAAAAAGACAAATTTATCAGTGGTGCTATAGACAAAGGATACACACAAGAGCTAGCTTCTAGTGTATTTGATCTCGTAGAACCTTTTGCAGGATATGCTTTCAACAAAGCTCATAGTGTTAGTTATGGACTAGTGTCATATTGGACCGCGTATATGAAAGCAAACTTTCCATCTGATTACATGTGCGCTTTTATGAACTCATATATTGATAAAAAAGATAGATTAATTGCAGCTGTTGCAGATTGCAGGAGAATGGGAATAGAAATTTTGCCACCAGATATAAATGAAAGTCATTCAAAATTTACTATTGAAGATCAAGGTAAAGACAACCCAAGTATTAGATTTGGATTAAGTGCGATAAAAAATGTTGGTGCCGAAGCAGTAAATGAACTAATTGAATCTAGAAAAGAAAATGGAAGATTTTCTTCTTTAGGTGATTTGTGTAGAAATGGAGATCTTAAAAGTATTAATCGTAAAGCTCTTGAATGCATGATTATGGCAGGTGGGTTTGATGAATTTGGTGACAGAACAAGTTTGCTAGATTCTATAGAAAAAATACTATCTATTGCTCAGTCAGAAGCCAATTTAAGAAATTCAACTCAAACTACTATGTTTGAAATGTTAGATGAAAATGACGAAGTTCCAATCACCGAAATTCAACTACCATTTGCATCGACATCTGATCATCAAAAAAGGGTTTGGGAAGTAGAATTAATGGGAATTAGTGTCTCAACAGCTAATCAATTAGCTAGCCTATTATCTAGAGTGAATTCAAAAGTTAAAATTTCATTATCACAAATTCAAGAAGCTTCCAATAATGGAAGAAGTAAAGTGGCAGGTCAAGTAGCCACAGTTTTAGATAGATTTACAAGGGATAATCGACCCTTCAAAGTAATCACATTGGAGATGATTGACGGCAGTGTTGAAGCAGTAGCTTGGGAAGATACTCTTAAAACTACTCAAAATATTTGGAACCCAGGATCTATTTTAGAAATCACAGGGAGCATACGTGAAAGAAATAATGAATTCACTATAAATGTTTCCGATGCTTCAGAATTTAACGTAGATGAATTATTAAAAGGAAAACAAAAGCATTCAATGGAAGAAATTCAAAACAATAGTCAAACCAAAGAAGAAAAACCAATAGAACTAAATGGGACTTCAAATGATTTAAACGGTGCTCCTAAAAAGGGGCTCTTATTAAAGCTCAAAGAATCAGGTGATATTAATACTGATGAAAATTTAATGGAAAATATCAAACAATTGTTGTTATCTAATAAAGGTAGTGATGATGTAACTTTTGAAATTGAAACACAAGAAACATATGTAACTCTTGACTGGCCAATAGTTAAAGTTGATGCATCTCCTGAATTGGAATCCAAATTAAATGAAATGCTAGGTGAATCAGGATCTGTTCTTATTCAAAGCAAGATGTTTTAAAGTGGTGGGCGATGAGGGACTCGAACCCCCGACACCCTGCGTGTAAGGCAGGTGCTCTAACCAACTGAGCTAATCGCCCTTGAGTAAAAGATCAGACAAACATCATAACTGTATTGATAGTTTTTGCCAAGAAATCATGGTTATTTATTAGTCAGTTTTTCATCTAAAACGTGCCTAAATGTACTTAATAAATCATCCACATCATAGTTTTAATAAGGTAATAATTTTAAAAATCAAGGCCTACTGTATTAAATTTTAGAAATCAAAAAATCCATCATTCGTTTTTCCATATACACTCTGTCGGATTGTCCTCTAGGCATATGGCGCTCTTTAGGAAAAGCTAACAAATCATATGATTTATCATTTTCTATTAAGCTTTGAATCAATTCTGCAGAATGAGTGAAATGAACATTTTCGTCTATCATTCCATGAATTATCATCAATTCTCCATCCAAATTTTTCGCATAAGTTGTGACATTTGATAAATCATAATTTTCAGAATTATCTTCAAGTAATCCTAAATATCTTTCTGTGTAATGAGTATCATATAGTTGCCAATTAACTACAGGGGCACCTGCTGCACCAACTCTAAATAATTCAGGGTATTTAGCCATACACATCAATGTCATATATCCACCATAACTCCATCCAAAAACCCCTACCCTTTCCTCATCAGTTAAACCATGATCAATCAACCAATCCAACATTAATTTTTGGTCGTTTACTTCAATTTCGCCTAGCTTATTTTTAATCGATGATTCGAAACTTACTCCACGTCTATTACTTCCGTGATTATCAACCACAGCGACTAAAAATCCTTGATCTCTTAAATATTGTAGTCGTAAATTTGCAGTTAAACCCCAACTATCAGTCACTAGTTGAACATGAGGTCCTCCATAGACATAAACAACAGTTGGATAAGGTCCAGGTCCAAATTTATTTTCATCCGGATAAAATACTGCTGAATTTAAATATGCAGATTTTTCATGTGGAATTTTTAATAATTTGGGAGGAGTCAAACCAAATTGTTCAATTCTTACATCTTTATCAGGTGAAATATCTTTTAAAAGTTCGTCAGTTTTTAAATTTCGTAATTCAACTCGAGGTTGTTGGGATAATGCATGATTAACATCAATATAAATATTTTGATCACAATTAATTTTTACATTGTGGATTCCTGATCTATTCGACGAAATAGAATCAATAGAACCTTCTTTATTAATCATGTAAAGATGTTTTTCAAGCTCTGAATCTTTAGTAGCAGTAAAAAATAATTCATTAGTATCTTTATTAAAGCCTTCAAATGAATCAATTTGCCAATCACCTGAAGTGATTTGGTTAAGTTCACCTGAGGTTATATCTAAATCATACAAATGTCTGAATCCTGTCTTTTCTGATGTCCAAACATATTTACCATCAGGTAAATTTTGAAAAGCTTCATGAATATTAATCCAAAAATCAGATTGTTCTTTAATAATCGTCCCTAATAATTTTCCTGAATTGTTATACAAATTCACGTCTAATTTTGTTTGTTCCCGATTTTGTAATTGAACAAGAATTTGATTAGATTTCACCCAATTCAACCTAGGAATATATTCATAGCCTGAAGTATCTATCCAACTACATTCGAGAGAATCAGTATTAACAATCCCTATTCTCACTATAGGATTTTCAGATCCAACAAATGGATAATAATGAATTTCATCTTGATGATTATTATCAGCCAAATGACTAATTTTAAATGCTGGAATTTGGGAATTATCCACTTCAGAAAATGCCACAAATTTCGAATCTAAAGACCACCAAAACCCGTTAGCTCGACCCATTTCTTCTTGAGCAATGTAATCAGCTACACCTCTTGTTTTATATGAATCCCCAAAAGTAATTTGTTTTAAATCAGATCCATCTAAATTGACTTGCCATATATCTCCATTATTCACAAAAGCTATTTTTGTTCCATCTGGGGATGATTGAGGAGACACGGCTTTAATTTCAGGGTCTTCTATTAATAGTCTTGGTTGAGAGTCAAAATCATCTAATATATAAATTTGTTCACCATGTGGTAATAAAATCTGTCCACCCTTCATCCATGAAAAACGAGTAATACCAGTTGATAATTGCCTAAGTCTTTGCCTTCTCATTTGTTCATCAAAACTTTCAATTTTAGATGAAGACAAGTCATCTAAAATTTTTATTTCTTGAAAATTTTGTAAATCAATAACATAAAGAGACATTTTAGAATCTGAATTAGATGATTTAAGGTATCCTAAAAATAAATTATCAGGACTAAACTGAAATGAATTTGGAAGACTCATACCCGGATAAGGGAATTTAGCAATTTCCTCAATACTAAAAGACATAAAAGTTAATTCAAATTTTTATTAATCTGCAAGATTTCATTCAAACTACCTGACCTAAAGCCATCCAGATCAACTGTGACATATGAATATCCGATTTGTTTAAAATGAGCAGATATCTCTGACTTTAAAGGTTCTTGAATTAAATCTTGAATTCTATCTTTATCTGCCTCGATCCTAGCTATAGTATCGTGATGTCTTACTCGAATTTGCTTAAATCCTTTAGATCTTAAAAAATGCTCTGCACTAGCAATTCTAGTTAACGCTTCCACAGTCACTGTAGTTCCATATGGAATTCTAGAAGATAAACAGGCCTGAGCTGGCTTATCCCATGTTGGTAATTCCATATTTTTAGAAAGTTGTCGAATATCATCTTTGGTCATATTCGCTTCTACTAAGGGACTTCTAACACCGTATTGTTTTGCAGCTTCAATTCCAGGTCTATAATCACCTAAATCATCAGAATTAGTCCCATTGGTTACAAAATTATAGCCTTCTTCTTCAGCATACTTTATCAAATGAGTATAAAGTTCATCTTTACAAAAAAAGCATCTATCAGGATTGTTAGCCTGATAATCAGGTCTATCAATCTCATTAGTTTCTATCACACGAAAATTTACATTTAAATTCTCAGCAAACTCTACGGCGTCTTCTAATTCAGAAGGAGCGAGACTAGGAGATTTAGCTATTACTGAAAGAGCGTTTTCCCCAAGAATTTTGTGAGCAAATGCGGCTAAATAAGTGCTATCTACTCCCCCAGAATAAGCAACTATCAAACTATCCATTTCAGAAATTATTTTTGAAAGATGTTTTTCTTTTTGTTCTAAAGTCAGATCTTTTGATTGAACCATTAAACTATTCTCCCATCATCTCTTCAACTATAGCTTTCATTTGATCACTATAAAATTCATATGAACGATTTTGGTATTTTAATATTTGTTGAGATTCTTTGGTATCAAACCAGTCATTCCATCCCGTTGACTCTCTATATTGTGCCATCTCTATAGGGGCGCCCATAAATTTAAAGAAATCTTCTACATAATCTTTCCCTTGCAATCTCCATGATTCACCACCAGCAATATTAAATATTTTCCCTACAGCCTCTTTAGTTTTAACTGCTGATACTAAAGCATCAGAAACATCATCTCTATGAACCATTTCTACTCTCTGTTCTGCAGTAAATGGCCATGGAGTAGGAGGCTCTAAAAATGCGGGCACAGCAATACTTGCTATTCTTAAAATCACATAATTGATATTAGAATCAATTAATATTTTTTCTCCATGAATTTTACTGTCAGCGTATACGTCAATTGCATTTTGTGGATAGTCAATAGTTACTGGAGAATCAACACCAGAAGTATCTCCATAAGTGCTAATAGACGATGTAAAAACCAAACTCGCCTGAGGAGAAGCATTTTTAATAGCATCTACAATATTTTGTGTACCTTGAACATTTACAGCAAATGTTGTTTCTCTGTTTTTTTCACTGTTAGGTGGAAGTATTGCAGCAAGATGAAGAACTCCATCTACTCCTGAAACAGCTTCGGTGACAGAATTAGAATCTGTGACATCTCCTTTAACTATTTCTACATTATCCAAATTTTCCAGATCTGTGAAATCCATAAATGGAAGATCAAAAACTCGAACAGATTTGCCTTCAGACAGCAACATGTTTGTTAATTGTTTGCCTACACTCCCAGCTCCACCAGTAATTAAAATAGGATTCATTATGTTAACGTTGTACCTTTCATACCAGCTTTTTCTATTACAGTCTGTGCGCTAGAAATTAGAGTAACTATTTGAGTTTCAAAAGTAGCCCAATCACCTGACAATTTAACTTCCAAAAGCGATGCAGCTTCTCTCATGGCAGTACGTGTGGGTGGAATACTAGGCATTGTTTGAAAGAAAAACGTATTACTAATTTCTTCAAATTTTTCGACAATTTCATTAATAGAATTAGCCCAGCTTTCATTCTGAGAAACCAAATCCTGTGAAATTTCTTTACACGAATTTATCGTCTCTTCGAGCATCTCTTGACCTGATTGCATAAATTATTACTCCTTATATCTGCAAAGGGCGGCCAAATGGCCGCCCTTTTATTCTAAACTATATCCACTTAAGAAAAGTATTAATTTTCGGAGGAAGTAGGTTGCTCTACATTAATCACTTCTGAATCGTCCTCATAGTGATGTTTTACTTTATCTAGATCAACTACATCCAATCGATTAAATCCTTTACCGTCAAATTTGTCATAAGGGAACGGCTGGAATTTTTCAAATTTTGCAGCAAACCTTTGCCTACTTGGCCTCTTATCGTATGGGAATCTAAATCTCTCTGGACTTTCAGGTTCACATTCAATTAATTCGTAATCTCGACTTCCAAGCCCAATTTCATGGCCAGTATTAATACTTGTCACTTCACTTTGACTATGGAAAGTAGCTGCTGCAGCTTCAAATTTCTTATCACCTACATGATGAGCTTCCATGAGTTCAGCTTTAGAACCTTTAATACCTTCGGCTTCTCGAGCCTTATCTACACAAGCCATATCAATAGCTACTGCATCTTTACTAGCAAATACTCCTAAATGAGGAACAATCGGCATATCAGCATGGCCTGCACAGTCACAAGCTGGAGATACGTCTAAAGCCATATTAATATATCCGACTTTCCCAGGACCTACTGCTTTTTCTACTCCCAAACATGCGTCTGCGATGGCAGCATCTACTGCATCAAATTGAACAGGTGGAATATCCATCAATCCACGTGGACCCATTACACCAAAACAGCCTAAACAGTTAGCACATTTATCTCCATCCCATTCAAGTTCATCTTTTTCATTAATATGATAAAGGTTGAAAGGACAACAATCTTCTAGAATTTCCCAATCTGGGGTATTAGCTTTTCCTTTAAAGTTTTCAGGATGGAACACACCAGCTGCACCTAGTCCATATGAAGGATGTCCTCCCATATGTACATTGAATTTACCTCTTTTAGATTGAGCACCAATTCCTAAGTTCTTCAATGCTCCTCCTATTACACCCATGCTATGGCCTTTAAAGTGAGTCAAGGCAATTAATGCGTCTGCAGCTGCAATCGCTTGAGCAACATATGCTTCTTTCAAAATATAACCCTCAGGTATGTCCACAACAAAATCACTTGTACCAATAAATCCATCAGCACAAATAAATGGACAGCCTAAAGTAGCAGAGCTATATCCATTTCTTTCAGCAGTTTGTAATATATCGATTTCTGAAGATCTAGATCCCCAGGGACTATAGGTTGAGGTAGTAGTGTCACAAACAAAAGGCCTACCACCTAGTTCTTTGATTCTATCTGCCAAAGTTCTTGCATAAAGAGGTCTTAAATAAGCTGAGTTATTCCACTCACCACAATGAACTTTTATAGCTACTATGTCATTGGGCTTAATCATTTCATCTAACCCAGCTGCGTCAAACACAGTGAGCATTTTAGATGATAATGCTGTTTCAGTAGACTCTGAATGAGCATCCATATAATAAACTTTCGATTCTGCCATTATTTCCTCCTGATTTAGAGTAAAGCTTTAGATCATACGTACCTGCGCACAGTAGCATTCAATCCTAATCGTGTCAATAATTTCACTTCATGATCAGTAAAAGATAAAATGTTAGAAATTAAATTTTTCATTGACAAAATTGGAGATAAAATGAAACTCAAGAATATTGATTTGTTCCCCCACAATACTTCTGTTAACGCACTTGGAAATCTAACAATTGATAACATAGACATTAACGATCTTGCCGACGAATTTGGCACCCCTCTGTATGTATATGACGAAACAACAATCAGATCTATTGCAAAAGAATACAAAGGTCAATTTCAAAATTTATATCCCAAAACTAAAGTCGCCTATGCCTCAAAAGCTTTTATGAGCCTATCAATGGCTAAAATAGCTAAAGAAGAAGGATTAAGTCTTGATGTGGTTTCTGGAGGAGAAGTTGCTATAGCTGCAAAAAGTGGTTTTCCAACATCAGAAATGTATTTTCACGGTAACAACAAAACCCCACAAGAATTATCAGAAGCTATTGATTCTGGAGTAGGAACTATAGTTGTAGACGGATTTCATGAACTAAGACTCCTAAATGAAATAGCTAAAAATAAAAATATAACTCAAGAAATCATGCTTAGGCTATCTCCATCTGTTGACGCACATACTCATGGTCACACAACGACAGGAATTTTAGACGTAAAATTTGGTTTTTCAATTGAAACAGGTGAAAGTTCTCAAGCTATAGATGAAAGTTTAAATTCAAGTAATCTTGATTTAAAAGGGATACATTTTCATTTGGGCTCTCCCATTTTTGAATTGGAACCATACTCTACAGCTATTGATACTGTTTTAGATTATTTAAAACCATATATAGACAAAGGATTAAACTTGCGTGAATTTAGTCCAGGTGGAGGATTTGCAATAGGGTATGTAAGCCATGAACCTCCTCCTCCCATTTCAGCTTATGCTGAAACTATCACCTCTATGCTTATAAATAAATGCAAAGACTTAGATATACCAACACCAACTCTTATTATTGAGCCAGGAAGATCTATCGTAGGCAGAGCAGGAGTGGCTATTTATACAGTTGGAGTGATTAAAGAAATACCAAAAGTAAGAACGTATGTGTCTGTGGATGGGGGTATGGGTGACAATATCAGGCCAGCTTTATATGGTTCAAAGTATGAAGCTGTTGTAGTAAATAAAATGAATAACGAATCTAGAGAAACAATTACATTAGCAGGAAAATACTGTGAATCAGGCGATTTATTGATAAAAGACATTTCTCTGCCACCAATATCATCAGGAGATAGAATTGCAATTCCAGCTTCAGGGGCATACTGCCTATCTATGTCTAGCACGTACAACATGAATCCAAGACCTGCAGTAGTAATGATCAATCAGGGAAAAGCAAGAGTAATTAGACGCAGAGAAACATACGAAGATTTAATATCATTAGACTTAATTTAAATGTTATCTAATAATTTCAAGAAGCCTTACATTGTGTACATAATTTTAATTATTAATACTTTGCTCTTCTCTTTAACAGAACTTTTTGGTGGCAGTACCAATTCCTCTGTCTTAGTGAACTTTGGTGCTCTGTACAAAATGGATCTATTAGAAGGTCAATATTGGCGATTATTTACAGCTATGTTTTTGCATGCTGGATTTTTCCATTTTGCCCTAAATTCATTAAGCATATTTATCATGGGATCTTTAGCTGAATCGATTTTAGGACACAAAAAATTTTTATTTATTTATTTGTTTTCTGGAATTACTGCTAGCCTTCTCAGTTTAACGTTTTTACCTGTATATGCAGTAGCTATTGGCGCTAGTGGAGCAATTTTTGGAACACTCGCCTCTTTGGGGGTATATTTCTTTTTATACCGCAAACAATTGGGTAATTTTGGCAAACAAAATTTCAATGCAGTTTTGATACTCGCTCTAATAAATTTAGCATTTGGACTAATGGGGTCGGGAGTAGACAATTGGGGTCACATTGGAGGATTAGCTGGAGGTGTGATTTCCGCACTTCTAGTAATACCAAAATATATCCGCAGATAATCTATTAATTTGCTATGATTCTATTTCAATATCATCCAGGAGTTTTTAATGGTTTGGGAAGATGAACTAAAGGAATTAAATCATAGATTAAATTTAGCCCAACAAATGGGAGGAAAAGAAAATGTTGAAAGACAACATTTTTATGGAAAACTAACAGTTAGAGAAAGAATAAAGCTTTTAGTTGACTCAAACTCATTTAATGAAGCATCAGCTTTAGCAGGTGCGGCTACTTATAAAAACAATGAATTAGTTGACTTCACTCCTTATCCTAGAGTGATGGGGACAGGAAAAATAAATGGCTTTAGAGTATTCATTGATGGTGGAGATTTCACTGTAAGAGGGGGATCTGGAGAAAAAGGAACCGGAAGCCAACCCAGCCCATTGAAATACGCATCTCAATGGAGGCTACCACTAGTAAGATTACTAGATGCTGCAGGAGGAAGTGTAAGAACATTTGAACAGATAGGTAGAACGTACACTCCTGATGGCCCTAGTACTGAGCTAGCTGTAAATTTATTGAATGAAGTACCTGTAGTTTCAGCTGTTCTAGGATCAGTGGCAGGGCTACCAGCTATTGAAGCGTGTTTATCTCATTTTACAGTAATGGTAAAGGATACTAGTCAAATTTTTGCCGGAGGACCTCCTGTTGTAAAAGCAGCTTTAGGATATGAAATTTCAAAAGAAGATTTAGGAGACTACAGAAGTCAAGTTATTAAAACAGGAGTAATTGACAATCTGGCAGACAGTGAAGAAGAAGCTTTTGAAATGATTAGAAAATTCTTAAGTTACATGCCATCTAGTATTTGGAAAATGCCACAAAGAATAGAAACTAATGATGACCCCAATCGCAAAGACGAAGAATTACTATCTATCATTCCAAAAAATGTAAAACGTAGTTATGACCCTTACAAAATATTAAATCATGTATTGGACAAAGACACTTTCTTTGAAATTTCTCCACTTTACGGAAAAGCTAGAATTACTGGATTAGCTAGAGTAAATGGATACCCAATTGGAGTGATGATTAATAACCCTCGACATTTAGGAGGATCTACGGACATTGCTGCTGGAGAAAAAACTATGAGAATCGTTAGCTTATGTGACACTTTTCATCTCCCTATAGTTTCATTTGTAGATGAGCCCGGCTTCATGGTAGGCATGGAAGCTCAAAATGCTGGAATAGTCAGAGCTGGAGCTAGAATGGTATCTTCTTTAGCAAGAAGTCAAACTCCTTGGATCAGCTTTTACATGAAACAAGCATACGGGGTAGCAGGACAATCTCATCATAGAACAACAGGCATGTATCATAGGTATGCATGGCCTTCCGGAAGATGGGGATCTATGCACATAGAAGGAGGAGTTTCTGCTGCATACAAAAGAGAAATTAACGCTTCTGATGATCCTATTGCAAAACAACAAGAAATAGAAGAAAGACTTAATGCTATGGCTTCACCATTCCGAACAGCTGAAGCGACTGGAGGAGCAGGTAACAATCACGGAATCGACATAATTGACCCCAGAGATACTCGCCCATTATTATGTGATTTTGTGGAGATGGCACAAGAAATGATTGAAACTCAAATTGGTCCTGCACCAGTACCATACACACCTTAATTATATAGGAGATTAAATTGGAACAAAGACAAATCGGAAATACTGACTTAGTAGTATCAGCTTTAGGATTCGGCACTTGGGAAATGGGATCAACATATGGTGAAATCGATGTGAAAGAGGCTAGCCATGCTGTGAATTCTGCCATAGATCATGGAATCACATTATTCGATACAGCTGAAGTATATGGTCCCTATATATCAGAAGAAATTTTAGCTAAAGCGCTTGGGCCTAAAAGAAAAGACATAGTATTAGTAACAAAAGTTGGATTCCAATATTCCAAAGAAGGTAAAAACACTGGAAGAAATTCTAAATATGACCACATCATAGAACACGCCAATGGATGCTTAAGTAGATTAAATACCGACTTTTTAGACTTATTACTAATACATTGGCCAGACCACGACACCCCTTTTGAAGAAAGTATTGGTGCATTAGAACAACTGAAAAAAGACGGTAAAATCCGTCATTATGGAGTATCAAATTTTACTCCTGCTATGATGGAAGAATGTGAAAAACATGGTCATATTGCAGCAAATCAAGTGGGATACCATATGTTTGACAGACGAATGGAGTCAGAAGTACTTCCATACTGTAAAGAAAATAATATTGGCTTCATGGCTTATGGAACATTAGGATTTGGATTACTTTCTGGAGCCTTCACTAAAGAAACTAGTTTCATTGAATCAGACTGGAGAAGTAGTGGTTTTGCTTTCAGATTGCCCTTGTTTCAGCCAGAAGAATTTGAAAAAGAAATCAATGTTACTGAAAGATTAAAACTCATAGCAAAAAAATATAACAAATCACTTCCTCAAATGGCTATCGCATGGACATTAGGCCATCCCGCCGTATCTGTGGGGTTAGTTGGAGTTAGAAACGAAAATGAATTAAAAGAAAATGTTGCTGCTGTTGATTGGCAAATCAATTCAGAAATCCGATCTGAGATAGATCAAGTTTTTGAGGAGGAAGGGGTTCCCACTCACATAAATACAGATCAAGCAGTTTAATAATGACGATTACAAAAGCTGTAATACCTGTAGCAGGTATGGGCACCAGGTTTCTTCCTGCCACCTTATCTGTTTCAAAAGTAATGATTCCTATAGTAGATCGACCATCAATTCACTATGGAATAGAAGAATTACACCAAGCAGGTATTACAGAAATAATTTTCATTATTTCTCCTGACCAGAAATCAATCAAGGATTATTTTCAACCTCGTCCTGATATAGAGGCACTGCTAAAAACCCGAGGGGAACTAGAATTATTAAAAACTATTCAGGGAATTCAAAATTTAGTTGATATCAATTTTGTAACTCAAGAATCACCATTAGGATTGGGACACGCAATTCTTCAATCTAAACCTCTTATTAAAGATGAGACATTTGTAGTATTACTCCCTGACGACCTAATCTTCGGCAATGAATCTACAACATCAGAAATGATAAAAATTTTCTATAAAACTCCAGGCATCATACTAGCTGCCAAAGAAGTGCCGGATGAAATGGTCTCAAAATTAGGAATTATAGACCCCTTAGATGTGAAAAATAATCAAATTAAAGTAAAGTCAGTAATTGAAAAACCGAATTTACAAAATGCTCCATCAAATATTGGAATCGTTGGCAGGTATGTACTACCTAAGGAAATCTTTTCAAAGTTAGAATCAATTCAACCAGGAGCTTTAGGAGAAATACAACTTACTGATGCTATTGATTCATTAATGAACGAGATGTCATGCATAGCATATCAATTTACTTCTGACCATTTTGATATTGGAACACCTCTAGGATTGGTGAAGGCTAGCGTTTACCAATCCTTGATAAGGGAACCTATAAACACAGATTTAGAAAGTTGGCTAAAATCAATGCCTCAACTTAAAGAGAATTCCTAATGACTATTTGGATATTTGCATTCTGGATAGCAGTTTCTTTACTGGCACTAATTTTAATTTACGGATGGTTTGTCACCATTAAAGAATTTCGCAAATGGCGACGTAAATAATCATCTGAACCAAAACAAAATACTAAAAGTGTAAATTACCCAAACAAAAACAGATGTCATAATTATAGGATCTTTAGTGATTACGTCTTCAGGCTTTTCTCCTTGCCCTTTATATAAAACAAGATATAAGTATCTAAATAATCCACATAAAACAAAAATTGATGAAATTATCATCAAATGATTTGAAGGTAAATTTACAGCCAAAATAGTGTAAGAAAAATAAATTATTGCCAACAAAACTGATATACATACTATAGTTAATTTCAGTTTACTTAATTCGTATTTACGTAAAGAATCTCGAGTTTCATTAAATTTTGAAGAATTAAGTTTTTCTGAATATCTTTTTGATAATGCAATGAATAAAGCTCCTAAGGCTGTACATATATATAGCCAATTTGACATGGGAATTTGAATTGCTAAAGCACCAGAAAGTACTCTAATAATAAATCCTGCAGATATAGAAGCTACGTCCAAAACAAATATATTTCTAAAAATAAACACATAACCAATCATAATTAAAAGATAGGAACTTAGAGCAAACACAAAATCAGAACCAATGTTAAAAGCAAACCCCATACCAACAGAAGCAATTAATACTGCAGAAATACGTGCTGAGAATATAGATAATTCGCCAGATGGTATGGGTCGATTTTTTTTTGTAGGATGATTTCTATCTAATTCAACATCTATAGAATCGTTAAATAAATATATAGCAGAACTCATAAAAACAAAGCTTATAAAAGCATTAAAACTAGTAAAAAATATTTCCAAAAACTCATTTAACACCCAAGATTCATTAAATGAAAATATCATAGGTAAAAAAATCACAAAGTTTTTAACCCATTGCTTGGGACGTGAAGATTTTAAAATTGCAACAAAAAACCTAATCATGAATACATACTATCTCAAGAATCTGTTTTTCATAAATGTTAAAATGTCTGAAATTTAAAGAGGTAAATAAAATGTCTGGACATTCAAAATGGTCAACTATCAAACATAAAAAAGCTGCAACTGATGCTAAAAGAGGTAAATTATTTACAAAATTATCAAAAGAAATCATAGTAGCAGCAAAAATGGGTGGTGGAGATATTGATATGAATTTCAGATTGAGGATGGCAGTACAAATTGCAAAAGATGCAAATATGCCTGCAGACAATATTGACAGAGCAATCAAAAAAGGTTCCGGATCAGGAAGTGATGGTGAAACCATGTCTGAAATAGTCTATGAAGGATATGGACCTGGAGGAATAGGGATTATGCTAGAAACTTTGACTGATAATAAAAATAGGACAGTTGCTGACATCAGATCCACATTATCTAAAGCTGGAGGAAACATGGCCGAGTCAGGAGCTGTTGCATGGCAATTTGAACAAAAAGGAGTTCTTGTAATCAACGTAGTTCAGGATCAAGCTGAAGAATTGGCTATGATGGCAATTGATGTTGGAGCAGAAGATTTTGAAACATATGATGGGACTCTTCACATATATTCCCCACCTACAGATTTAGAAAATATCAGAAATACATTTTCTGAACAAAATATCGATGTTTCATCAAGTGAATTATCACTAATTCCTAGCAATACGATTATGTTAGATGATAAAAAAGCTATCCAAACTCTAAAGCTTCTTGAGCAACTAGAAGATCTAGATGACGTTCAAAAAGTTTTTTCAAATGCAGACTTTTCTGATGAAGCAATGATAAGTTTCCAGTCTTAATTTAGTGAATTTTTTCAGTATAGAGTTTGATCACATGCCACCCAAAGAATTAAGAGGGAACAGTCGTGCATATTGGGCTCAAAAAATTGCCCCCAAAAGAGCATTTCAAGATGAAACAATAATTAAAATTAGAGAGATAAATCCTGGGTTTATGGGCAAAATCAAAATTTTATACAAAGCCTATTATGCAGGAAAACCTATAGATATTGACAACTTGATAACCGGAATGAAATATGCCCAAGATTGTTTACAATTAGAGGGCATAATTGATGATGACACCCCTGATAATGTAATAAGTGTTTCAGTAGAATATCAACGAGTTAAAACTATGAAAGAAGTAAAGCTAGTGATGGAAGTTTCAAAAACATAAAGGTTAAAATGATTTCTAAAATTTCAGGCACAATCTATGCCAAACACATTGATCATATCGAAGTAGAGATAGGAAATGGCATCACTTTACTCGTCTACATGCCACCTTCAAACATCAATAATATCAATGAAAAAGATACTTTAGAAAACATTTACACCTCCTTGCAGTTGCGCCAAGACAGCATAATGATTTTTGGATTTTTAGAACTACAAGACAGGTTAACCTTCGAAAAATTAATTACAATTTCAGGAGTGGGACCGAGATTAGCTATAGCCATTTTATCTACTATGAATTCTTCTGAAATTTTCCAAGCTATTGAATCAGAAAATTCTCATCTGATGACTCAAGTCCCTGGAGTTGGTAAAAGAACTGCAGACAGAATGATCTTGGAATTGAAAGGAAAATTTGAGCTACCACAAAACTCTATTCTAACATTTGAAGGAAACAATGAAGTTATAGATTCACTCACAGCTTTAGGGTACTCCGCTAAGGAAGCACAATCTGCAGCTTCAAAAATTCCAAAAGGTCAAAATTTATCCTTAGAAGACCGAATACGAATTGCCCTGCAAAATATTTCGTCAAATGACTAACTACGACAATTGGGCTGAAATCTATGATGAATTATACTCAGAATACACAGACGATTTATCCTTTTACCAAGAGATCTCATCAAGTGCCAAATCTATTTTAGAAATAGGGTGTGGTACTGGTAGAATTACAATCCCATTAGCCATGTCTGGAAAAGCTATAACAGGGATAGATATTTCTTCAAAAATGATAGAAATAGCAAAGGGAAAAATTAAAAAACCACTACCTAACCTTTCTTTTAAGGTTATGGATATGACTGAGTTAAATTTAAATCAACAATTTGATCTAATCATTATCCCTTTTAATGGTTTTCAATCACTTTTAAATGAATTTGATCAACTTAAATGTTTAAAAAAAATCAAATCACTTTGCCATAAAAAAACTAAAATAATTTTAGATGTTTTTTTCCCTGACAAAGAAATATTTGAACAAAAAAATACAGTTTTTTATCAGGTTTCACAAAAAACTCAAAAATCACTTGAAGTTAGCCACATAACAAAATTTGATTATTTCAATCAGTTACTTCACACAAATCTAAAAATCAATAAAATTTTTAATAATCAAAATTCTAAAGTCAGTTACAAATCATTTACATTACGATATTGTTATCCTCAAGAGTTAATATATATATTTGAAATGTCAGGATTCCACATAACTAATATTTACAACGACTTTAACAAATCATTAATACAATCAAATCAACTCATAATTGAAGCAAAATTAACTAATGAATAAATTTCATTTAATTTCAGATCTAAAACCAACCGGAGATCAACCTCAAGCAATTGAAAAAATTTCTCAGAATATTTTTGAAAACATTTCAGAACAGACTCTTTTAGGAGTTACTGGTAGTGGAAAAACTTTTACAATGGCTGGAATCATCGAAAAAGTCCAAAAGCCAACATTAGTTTTAGCACACAACAAAACTTTAGCTGCTCAGCTAGCAACTGAATTTAAAGAATTTTTCCCACAAAATGCGGTTGAATACTTCGTCAGCTACTATGATTATTATCAACCTGAAGCATATGTACCTAGAACTGATACATACATAGAAAAAGATGCAAGTATCAATGAAGATCTAGACAAACTAAGACATTCAGCTACTCGATCATTATTAACTCGAGAAGATGTATTAATTGTAGCCTCAGTTTCATGCATTTATGGACTAGGGAGTCCTGAAGAATATCAAGGATTTGTAGCATCAATACAACAAGGAGAAAACAAATCAAGAAGCTCCTTAATAAAACAATTAGTTAACATGCAATACGAAAGAAATGATTTTGATTTATCTAGAGGAAAATTTAGAGTTAAAGGGGATAGCGTAGACATATTTCCTGCATATGAACAAATTTGTGTCAGAGTAGAATTTTGGGGAGATGAAATTGATAGAATCTCTTCGATAGATCATCTTACTGGTGAAATTTTAGGACAAAAAGAGTTTCTTGAAATATATCCCGCAAAACATTTTGTAACTCCAGAAGAGAAAATTAAGTTAGCAGTAAATGATATTCAAACTGAATTAACATCGCACTTAAAATTTTTAAAATCTAATGGAAAATTATTAGAAGCTCAAAGGCTGGAATCAAGAACAAAATATGACATTGAAATGCTTGCATTAGCAGGATATTGTTCAGGTGTAGAAAACTATTCAATGCATTTAGCTAGACGCACTCCTGGAAGCACTCCTTACACATTATTAGATTACTTTCCAGAAGATTTTCTTTTATTTGTCGATGAATCACATATGACCATTCCTCAAGTTAGGGGAATGTATTTTAGTGACCGGTCTAGAAAAGAAACTTTAGTAGAGCATGGATTCAGATTACCTTCAGCTTTAGATAATCGCCCATTAAATTTTAATGAGTTTCAAGATCGAATTAATCAAGTAGTTTATGTATCTGCTACTCCTAGTGATTATGAGAAAGAAAGAAGTAAAAATCATATTACAGAACAAATCATTAGACCAACAGGACTTCAGGATCCAATTGTAGAAGTGGTCCCTGTTGACGGACAAATAGATCATTTATTAGAAAACGTTACTAACAGAATAAAAAAAGGTGAAAGGTGTTTAATAACTACATTAACAAAAAGAATGTCTGAAGAATTGTCAGATTATCTCAAGGAAAGCGGAATTAAAACCCAATATTTACATTCTGAAGTAGATACTTTGGAAAGAAGCGAAATTCTCAGAGATCTAAGGTTAGGAGTATATGATGTTATCGTGGGGATCAATCTTCTTAGAGAAGGACTAGATTTACCAGAGGTAAGCCTTGTTGCAATCCTAGATGCTGACAAAGAAGGCTACTTACGCTCATATACAGCCCTAATTCAAACTATAGGAAGAGCAGCTCGCCACATCGACGGAAAAGTCATTATGTATGCAGATAGAATTACAAACTCTATGAAAATCGCAATCGAAGAAACCAATCGAAGAAGAAAGCTACAACAATTACATAATCGGCAAAATGGGATCACACCAAAAGGAATTAGTAAAACTATTAAAGACATAAACGAAAGAATTAAATCGATTTCTTGGGGAGAAAAATCTCAAGAAGAAAATGCCCCTAATCAAGAACTTCCAAAAGAAGAATTAACTAACCTAATAAAAGAACTAGAAATTCAAATGAAAAAATCATCTCAACAACTTGAATATGAAAAAGCTGCCATTATAAGAGATCAAATTATAGACTTAAGAAAAGTATTATCTGATTAGTTGCTTTACACTAACTTACCTTTTGGTTATTACTAATCTTATTTAAATTGACAGGCATATATCTCAAATATAAAATGGAACTAAAATAGAGGACATTATGACTAATCCAGCAACAATTTCAGAAGACGAAATCTTAGAAGCATTAAGAGATGTTTATGACCCTGAAATACCAGTAAACATCGTTGATTTGGGCCTTGTTTATGGAGTATCAATATCCGAACAAGATGTTGAAGTTACAATGACTCTTACTTTTGCAGGATGTGGTATGGGTCCATATATTGCTCAACAAGCAGAATGGAGGCTAGCGGAAATTGATGGAATCGAAGACATCAACGTTGATTTAGTTTTTGATCCACCATGGAACCCTGAAATGATTACTGAAGAAGGAAAACGTCTTCTAGGTCTCGATTAATTTTATATGAACCAACAAAACCCCGCACAAGCTAGAGCAAAAATTGAAGCTATGAAGCGTCAATTTGAACAGAAGAGAAGCATCGATACTGCTCTCAGTGGTATCAAAAATAAAATTGGTGTCTACAGTGGTAAAGGTGGAGTTGGAAAAACTACTGTTTCAGTCAATCTAGCCGCAACACTTGCTAACTCCGGACACTCAGTAGGTATCCTTGATGTTGATATTGATTGCCCAAATGTTGTTCGAGCCATGAAAATTTCTGAACAACCACTGCTAGATGAAAACAAAAAAATGCTCCCTGCAGAAAGATTTGGAGTGAAAGTTATGTCAATGGCATACTTTCAGGAAAATGAAGATGAGGCCACTATATGGAGGGGCCCAATGATTCACAATGCAATTAATCAAATGTTGCAATCTACCAATTGGGGTGATTTAGATTATTTAATTGTCGATATGCCTCCAGGCACTTCAGATTCACCTCTAACGGTAATGCAAACACTCACTATGGATGGTTTCGTTGTAGTCACAACACCTCAAGAATTAGCGAAAATTGATGCAAAAAGATCCATAAACATGATCAAAAAGCTTCAAGTAAATGTATTAGGAATAGTTGAAAACATGTCTGGAGGAATTTTTGGTTCTGGTGCAGGTACAGAAATTGCAAAAGAATTAAATCTAGATTTTTTAGGTTCTATTAAAATTCGACAGGACTATCAAGACACTTCAAAACCAGCATCCTTATTAAATAACGAAATCCTTGATGAGTACAATCAAATCATCAAAAAGTCTTTAGTAAACTTAGAATCCAGCTAACTTAAGTTTCTCTATAAATTTTTCAAGTTTTTTCTCAGGCTCATTCCCCAGATTTACCACCAAAGGATTTCTGTCTATTAAATTAAGAATTTTATGTTCTCCCTGAACTTGAGCACTCATCAAATCATAAAATGAAAAATTTTGATAAGGAACTTGAATATCTTGCCCCAAATTACTTGATACAAATTGAATAAATGTCCCATTATCAGGGCCGCCTTTAAACAGCTGGCCTAAAGAATGTAAATAATTAGGCCCAATAGCTTGCATAACAGGAATGTGAAATTTTAACGATAGTGTATAGGCTAAAGAATCCATTAAATTAGGAACATTAGATTGTGGATTAGTGAAATACAAAAAACCCACATATCCATTTTTGTCTAAATTTTCAAAACAATCAATTAATTCATCAATAGAAATTTGATTATCTAAAATTTCAATTTTTTCATTAGACTCAATAAAATAATTAGTTTCGTTTTTTGACAATTGAACATCAGGTTGATCAAAAGGATTAGTGCCTGTAAGCACTCCAAGACTTGCAACAACTATTTCCCATACAAACAATTGAGAAATCAAGTCATTATTATTAGAAAGTTGAACCTCAAAAATAGACCCTAGTGGAGACTTTACAACATCGTATGAAAATATTGCATCTTGCCTTAATGAAAAGATCAAATTATTAGAATTATGAACTTCTAGAGAAATATTGTGAATTAAAGGAACAATCCCCTTATGATTTTTCCCTAAACTTTCTGCAATCAATTGTTGAATCCACTCAGAAAAACCGGATAGTTGAGGGTCTATATCTAGAAAAATTTTATCTTCATCATTTATCAGGCCTTCAAGGATGAATTTTATTAGTTGTTCACATTGAAGAAAATAATCTGATTCCCTAAATTCAACTAGGCAATCTATTAAAGCTTCAATTAAATCAGATGACTCAACTCCACTCATCAATGCAGGAAACATTCCAAAACAAGATAAAACAGAATATCGACCACCAATTTCTTTCACCCCGTAAACAATTTCTGCAAAATTTTTTGATTGAGCTATTGAATCTAACCTTGAATTTTGATCTGTAATAGCAATGAATGATTGTCCAGGAGAATTATTTTTATTTAATTGTTCTACATTTTGATAAAAATATTCAAAAATCATTAATGTTTCTAAAGTATTACCAGATTTTGAACAAACCAAAAACATAATTTCTGAACCTGCGTGATTCTCCCATAGATTTCGTAAAAACTCTGGGTGATAATTATCTACAAAATATACTTCTCTCTTTTTATTTCTAAGAAAGTTATCAATTAAAACTCTAGCTCCTAGACTACTACCTCCCATTCCTATAACAAAAATTTTTTCATAAGATGCAAATTCATATTTTTTTGCTATATTTGAATATTCTTCAAAGTGACTTATCAATTTTTCCGAATCTACCCATCCCAAAAAGTCTTGGGTTGAAATGCTCAAAGCATGATCAAAAAAATCATGATTTTGATTTAACATATTTGAAACTACTGAATTGATTTCAGATAATTTCTGGCTTAGATTAGAAAAATCAGAACCCAATAAATCCTCAGAAAAATTAATTTAAACCAAATTAAAAGTTGATCTCTTGCTTGAAATATTTTGAATTAAATCATCAAAAGAATCTTGAAATGCTGTTAATCCATCTACTAATAATTGATCAGTAATCGAATCTAATGAAATTCCTAAATCATCAATTTGATTTAAATGATTTTTGGATTGAGAGATTTTATCAGTGATTAATTCATTGGACTCACCGTGATCTAAAAACGCTTTCAAAGTAGCGTCAGGCATAGTATTTACTGTATTTTTTCCAATTAGTTTTTCAACATATAAAACATCTGAAAATTTAGGGTTTTTTGTACTTGTACTTGCCCATAAAGGCCTTTGGAAGTTAGCTCCATTTTTAAACATTTTATTAAATTCAACACTTCCAAATTTATCTAAAAATAAAGCATAAGCCATCGTAGCGTTAGCAATCGCAGTTTTTCCATGTAAAGACTCAGGAATAATTGGATTGGCATCAACTGCAGAATCAACTCTACTAACAAAAAATGAAGCAACGGATGATACATCGGATGGAGATTTTCCTGCAGAAATCAATCTACGCAATCCATCCAAGTATGAATCAATAACTTTCGCGTACATATTTAAAGAAAAAATTAAAGTTACATTTACGTTAATTCCCTCAGAAATAAGTTCTGTGATTGCTAATAAACCTGCTTCAGTCCCAGGAACTTTAATCATTAAATTTTTCCGATTAATTTTAGAAACTAAACGTTTAGCTTCTTCTATTGTCCCAGATGAATCATTAGCTAAATGAGGATTAACTTCCAAAGAAATAAACCCATCTGATTGAAGAGATGTTTCATATATGGGTTTCAATAAGTCTGCGGCGGCTTGGATATCTTTAACAGCTAAATTTTCATAAATTTCTAAATCAGATAGATTTTTTGAAATTAATTCCCTAATAGAGTCGTCATAAATTTCACTAGAAGAAATCGCTTTCTCAAAAATACTAGGATTGGATGTCAGTCCACTAACACCTAAGTCAATATTTTTTTTCAATTCCCCACTGGCAATCATTTCTCGAGACAAGTTGTCATACCATACAGATTGTCCTAATTGATTTAATTTTCCTAAACGATGATGAATCAAACTTTCCTCCAATCACATTGTCAAACGACGGTATAATACTAGAAGGCGCTCAGGTAAGTCATTAATGTCATCTAAAATTTCGTATCCCATATCTGAAGTCATTGTTTTTAAATAATCATGACCTGATTTATCTACTGTTAAACAAAAGGAATTGATTCCCAATTTTTTGGCTTCATCTAAAGCCATCTTTGTGTCATGGACTGCGTATTCTTTTTCTACCCCTTCCCTACTGTACCCTCTATCTTGAGGTCTGCCGTCACTAATTAAAAACAAAATTTTAGTTCTCGCATCAATCTGATTTAATTTATGAGTAGTATGCCTAATTGCTGGTCCCATTCTAGTTGCATGCAAGGGAGCTATTCTATCAATTCTTCTTTTCACTTTATCTGAAAAATTTTCTTGGAGATCTTTAACAGTATAATATTCTACGTTCTCTCTTCCGTATCCTGAAAAGCCGTAAATCCCGTATACGTCTCCTATAGCCTCTAAAGCATTGATCAACAAAACCATAGATTCTTTCTCAACATCTATGATCCTTTTATAAGATCTTCTCATTTGTTGCCCTCTTCTAGTCCGAAGCCAAACCATGTACTCTACAGGATCGTCTGGTGCATCCCATTCATCTTGACGACCTTTTCCTTCATCAATTGCCTCTGCAGTAGAAGCACTAGTATCTAAAAGAAAAGCAACAGCAACATCACGTTGAACTTTATTTCGTCTCCAATAAAACTTTTCATCGGGACTAGAACCAGCCTTAATATCGACCATATTTTCTATAACATCGTCTATATCAATATCCTCACCGTCACTCAATTTCCGTTCTTTTCTCAACATTTCAGGAACCATCATCTCAAATTGACGTCTGATTCTAGTAACCAAAGTACTATATTCATTCAAGGTAGAAGAAAAATAGGCAGGATCACCCTCCTGCATCAATTTTTGTTTAACTATGCACCATCGCGGTTTATAGTCTTCAGCTCTAAAGTCCCATTCATCATAAACAAAGGTTTCAGGTTCACCTGATTGTAATTCTCCTCCTTCTTCATCAACATGAACATATTGGCCTTGAGTATTTTCTGGCGATTGAGGAAGATTAGTTCCTGCTTCTTTAATTAAATTGTCAGCAAAAACACCACTAGATTCTTGAATTTCTCCTGAAACTGTTTGAAGATCTAATTCAGCACTATTTTCCAATAGTTCTTTCAATTGATCTTGAGTTAAAGGATCACCTTGAGCACCACTAGATTGGTCTTGTTGTTGCATGCGCATCTCATTCATCAACTGTGATAACTCAGGCTTAAAATCACCTCTATATTCTACTTCTTGCATGGTTTCATATTCTGATTCACCCTCAGGTCTAAGTTCCATTTCCATGCCCATTCCCATATCCATCAACATTTGTTCCATTTCATCTGGATCTTCATATTCTTCTTCTTCATCAAAAGATGGATCCTCCCAATCTTCTTCAGGGATATCTTCATTAGGAATGCTTGCAATAATTGCATAAATTCTTAAGCTTGCCTCTGCAGAATCTTCAACTAAAGATTCATGCATTGTCATCATTTTCATTATCTGAATTATTTGCTGAATCTCTGATTTATATTTGAGAGGGATAGAAACTCCTTCATATTGTTGAAGACTTACTCGAAGCATAAATTCAACAATAGCTTCTCGAGCGGGCAACTCTTTAATATCTGGGCGATCATCTAGAGAATCTCTTTGAACTTGTAAATAAAATGTCTTAATTCCAGGGTATTCTATTAAGACTTTTGCATCTAATCTTGCCCCTTCTACTACAGTAAATATGTCTAATGATAATTGACGATCTTCAAATAAATTAAAAAATCTTTGCATATCACTGATCCATGGTTTTTCAAGATTTTGAGATTCCTCTAATATTTCATTAGGAGTTAAATTATCGGATGTAGCCTCATTAGACTCTTTGGACTTTTGCATTTCTTCTAATTGTTTCTTTTCTAAAGTTTCTCTCAAATCCTCGAAAAGTTCTGACTTTCTATTAAAATCAAATATAAAACTACCGAACTCCAAGTGAGCAACTTGATGAGTAGATACAACTTTAAACCAAGCAAAATTTTCTTCTTTAGTTAAATATCTATCTACAATAGTAGGCACAAAAACTGTAGAACCTTCAGTAGTAGGAGAATTTTTTGAAACCCAACCTATATTCTTTTCTACTAACGCGTCTGTAGATGAAAGTTTAATTTCGGCACCAGCTAACCCTCTACAATACATTTCCATAACGTTTTTAATTCGATCAAATTCAATGCCAGAAGACAGTGTTTCTATAGTGTTTTCTGAATGAGCAGATTCAACTTTAAAATAGGCTATTCCTGCATCTGGGTTAGATTGAATCAATTTAACTCCTTCTTCATACCATTTACCAAATTGTGAAGGAGTAAGTTTTTCAAAAATCATAGGAGAAGAATTTATGAAGTCTGGCATAGCTAAGGGCTCATACTCTAATAATGATTCACTCAAAGCTAAAACAACACTATGTTTTTCTTGATCTAATTCAGATAAAGACTGAGAAATTTCCAACATAGTGCCAGGTATATTTGTCCCGCCATTCTTAACTAAATTTTCTGCTAATTGTAAAAATCTAATTCGCTCCTCAGGATCAATTCTTGGTAAGGCTTTTGCACCAGAATCAAAAAAACTTTTGACTTCTCTCCAACCTGTTTCTACTAATGCTGTAGCCAAAGACAAGAATGCATCTTTATCCTCTCCAACTAAAGGAAATATTTGCTCTCCAAGGTTGAGACACTCTAAAGCTAAATCATAAGATCTATGAGCTAATTTATCTAAAAACTGTGAAAATGTTTCAAGTTGTTTGAATGATAATTCAGTCAGTAAAACAGGACTTAAAATAAAAAAACGACATGCTAAAGTACTAGATTTCCAAGTACCTTTATAGAGATGGTCTCCCAAAGAGGCCCATTCTTCAATATGCCTAGATCTCAACATACCCATAGTTCCTGGGCTAGCTTCAAAATAAGCTGAAGCTAGAGTAGGAGATTCTATGCAAAGTTTTTCACCGCATTCCATCCATTTTTCGAAATAACTATACGGCATAGATTTTAGTACAGCAGGACTCACATCATAAAAATGTGCAGCTGATTCCCACGATCGAACTGTTTGAGAAGCTAAAGTAATCCCTTGTTGATACCATGCTCTAATCTGCTCTTCTGAAAATGCATCAGGCATCTCAGCAAGAGATTTATTAAAGTTTTTCTCGACAGATTCAGGAAACTTTTTTAACTCCGACCATTTATCAATTGTTGAATCTTCAGGCATTTAAATTCCTTATAAGATTTTTAGGAAATCTATTCAAAAATGGAAGCTATGATTTCAGTAATACTCTTCTGTACCGAATGATCATCAGTTACAGCCCAATTGACAGATACCTGACAAGCCCTACGAGGAGGAATACCTGATGCTATCAATTTACCTGCATAAATCAACAATCTAGTGCTTGCACCCTCACCTAATCCGTGTTCCTTAAGATTACGAACTTTCTCTCCTAATTTTGCAAGTTGAGTAGCTGTTTGTTCATCTACTCCCGCTTCATGTTGAACAATTTGAGCTTCTATTTCCAAAGGTGGGTAATCAAATTCTATAGACACAAATCTTTGCCTAGTACTATGTTTCAAGTCTTTGAGCGCACTTTGATAACCTGGATTGTAAGACAATACCAATAAAAACCCGTCAGCAGCCTCTAATAATTCACCTCGTTTTTCTACAGGAAGCATCCTTCTATGATCTGTTAATGGGTGTATTAATACAGTAGTATCTTTTCGAGCTTCAACAACTTCGTCCAAATAACAAATACCACCAGCCTTTACAGCTCTAGTTAAGGGACCATCAATCCACACAGTTTGATCACCTTCTAGTAAGTATCTACCAACAAGATCACTAGAAGTGAGATCCTCATGGCAGGCGATTGTTACCAATGGAAGATTTACAGAATCGTTATCATCTGTACTCTTAGTTTTTTTTGCTAATTCAACTCCAAGTTTATATGACATGTATTCTACAAATCTGGTTTTACCACATCCCGTAGGCCCTTTAAATATTAAAGGCAATCTTTGCCTGTAGGCAGCTTCAAAAAGTTCAACCTCATCCCCAACAGGTACATAATATGGCTCTTCATCCAATTGGTATTCTTCAATGATATAACTTTTGTATAAAGTTTTAGTTGTCATATTTACTTAGCTCCTATTCTAGTCAATCAACTGGTTTTGTTATTCCAAATATCTTTAACAGCTTTCTCTAAGTCCAATATAGTTCCACTGTTATCTATCTCAACATGTGCGTGAGTAATTCTTTCGTCTTGAGGCATTTGAGATTGAATTCGTGAAATTGCATCATTTCTACTAAGATTATTTCTTTCTGCTAATCTAGAAATCACAATTTCTTGGTCAGAAGTCACAACCCAAATTTCATCAAATAGATCTTGCCACTTTGCTTCAATCAACACAGCAGCTTCAACAACAACCAAAGGAATTCCTGAAACATCTTTCATACGATCCTTGATCATTTCATAAATTAGAGGATGCATAATCGAGTTTAATAAATCTAAATTTGCAGGGTCTGAAAAAACTATTGGACCTAGTTTTTTTCTATCGACAAAACCATCATCACCCACAATTTCTTCCCCAAAAGCGCCAACTACTTGATCAAACCCTTTCGTACCTGGCAAATATGCTTCATGGCCTAATGCATCACCACTAATAACATGAGCACCTAATTTATTCAGAATATCTGACACAAGAGATTTACCTGTGCCAATACCTCCAGTCAAACCAATTTTAATCATTTTTACTTCCTGAGGAATAAGTCATTAGGACATTCTACAGGAACGGATTTTAGAGGGTCAACAACCGATTTTAAACAAAATTTGTTGAGAATTATCATTAAGATATAATTTACATATTAAAAAGCATGGAATCAAACATGAATTCAATAGTAAGAAACATTCCAAGTGTATCTACAATCATATCTGATAACAGAATAGAGGAACTTGCCAAAGAGATTTCATCAGACAATGTGAAAGACTTAGTAAGAAAACATTTAAATTACTTAAGAAGTAAAGAAAACTTGTCATTAGATGAAGCGCAAAATGAAGCTATTGTTCAAGAAATTTTAAATTTAGCGAAATCTAAATGGTCTGAATGGCCTATTCCAGTAATCAATGGAACCGGTGTCATATTACATACAAATTTAGGTAGATCACCCTTAAGTGAATCTTCTATTGAAGCATCAATTAAAGCCGCTCAGGGATATTCTAATTTAGAGTTAGATCTCAAAACAGGAAAAAGAGGCTCGAGACAAAAATCAATTATCAACATATTGAATCAAATCACTGGATCAGAAGATGCTCTAGTTGTTAACAACACTGCATCTGCTCTTTTACTTACTCTCACATCTCTATCGAATGGCGGTGAAGTTATTATTTCTAGATCCCAAGCTATAGAAATAGGAGGAGGATTCCGAATTCCTGATGTACTGATGCAAAGTGGAGCTAAGCTAGTAGAGGTTGGCACTACAAACAGAACTTACGTCAAAGATTATGTGAATGCAATTACAGAAAATACTAAGGCAATTTTAGTGATGCATGCTAGCAATTATAAAGTTCTAGGATTCACTCACGAACCTGAAATCAGTAAATTATCAGAAATTGCTCAAATACATCAAATCCCATTAATTCATGATGTGGGGAGTGGGTGCATTGTAGATCCTACAAAATTTGGATTGTCTCCTGAACCAAGACCTCAAGATAGTATCAAAGACGGATCAGACATATGCATGTTTTCGGGAGACAAACTTTTAGGAGGACCTCAAGCAGGAATTATTATAGGAAAAGGTAATTACATCTCTCAAATCTCAAAACACCCACTAGCTAGAGCCATAAGAATAGATAAAATTAATTTATCAGCTCTTCATGCAACTTTGCTTCATTATATAAAAGATGAAGTGGAAGAAAATATTCCAATTTGGAAAATGATATCTACAACTCAAAAGTCTCTACTTGATAGAGCAAAAAAAATCAAATCTCAAATTAATGCTGATATTTCTATAACTGAAACTATAGCAACTATAGGAGGCGGAAGTTTACCGGGTGAAAATTTAAAATCGTACGCCTTAAAAATTGAAACCAATTCAACTAATCAATTAGGATATCAATTAAGAACTGCAAAAAAACCAATAATGTCTAGAGTCGAAAATTCTTGTGTATTAATAGATTTAAGAACTATTCCCTCTGAATTTGACGAAATATTAATTCAAGAACTGGACTCTTTAGTAATCGATTAAGTTAAAGTACTAATCATGGATCTATTTCAACATAATGCTGAAGCAGAATTAAGACATTCAGCTCCTTTGGCAGAAAGAATGCGCCCCACAAATTTTGATGATTTCATAGGGCAGGATCATATTTTGGGATCTGAATCACCGTTAAGATCGAGTATAGAAAACCACAACTTACCTTCATTAATATTGTGGGGACCTCCAGGGACCGGAAAAACTACTTTAGCCAACATATTAGCATCCAAAATCAACGCTCACACAGACCATTTAAGTGCTGTTTCATCAGGAGTATCTGATATCAGACAATCTATTAAACAAGCCGAACAACGGTTAGGTGAAAATTCACAAAGAACTATTGTTTTTATAGATGAAATCCACCGATTTTCTAAATCTCAACAAGATGTAATTCTGCCATTTGTGGAAAATGGCAGAATTATCTTGATAGGAGCTACTACTGAAAACCCATCATTTGAAGTCATATCTCCCTTACTTTCCAGATGTAAGGTCTTCACTTTAAACGCACTTCAAACTAAAGATATATCAATCATTTTATCTAATGCTTTGAAGAATAAAAAAAGAGGGTTGGGAATTAAAAATTTCACTATTTCTAATGAAGCATTAGAGA
>CETB01170582.1_pt1 | contig 41319 bp, 38 predicted proteins | sample 356381 | NCBI WGS metagenome assembly CETB01 (sample SAMEA2622545, study PRJEB7988) | marine metagenome | biome: marine biome (ENVO:00000447); feature: deep chlorophyll maximum layer (ENVO:xxxxxxxx); material: "saline water (ENVO:00002010), including plankton (ENVO:xxxxxxxx)" | depth 155 m | reverse complement strand
GGTGCATTTTTTTCAACAGGAGCTAAATAAACGGTTTTCTCTGTGTAAAATTGTTCAGACATTTCATGAATGAATTTCATCAAATCTGTGGGGTTGATGAATATTTCTGACTGTTTAATTATTTGTATTTTTGTAGACATATATTTAGCAATTTAATATTAGTACAAATACTAATCAAGATGTGTGTGCGTTGCACTAATAAATTTAAAATTTTACAATCTGCATGAGAAATATTAGGGGGAATCATGAGAATCTCATTAACAGCTGACCATAATGGATTTGAACTCAAAAAAGAATTACTCGAATATATTAAATCTTTGGGACATGAAGCCATAGATCTAGGACCTTACGAATATGATTCCTCTGATGATTACCCTGATTTCGCAAAAATTATATCTAACAATGTTTCACAAAAAGAAACAGATAGAGGAATCATGATTTGTGGAAGTGGTGTTGGAGCATCAGTAGCTGCTAATAAAATTAAAGGAACACGAGCTTCGGTGTGCCATGATATTTATTCAGCTCACCAAGGTGTTGAGCATGATGACATGAACCTTCTATGTATAGGCTCAAGAATTATAGGAATAGAAGTAGCAAAAGAAATTGTAAAGGCGTTTATTGAAGCTAGATACACCGGAGAAGAAAGGCATTCCAGAAGATTAAGTAAAGTTTTGGATATGGAATCAGAATTCAATAAAGAAGAACATCTTACTGATCTTCAAAAAAGAGAAAATGAATTGTACGAAGAAATTGAAGAATTGAAAATTTTAAATGATAAAAAAGCTTTTCAAACTCGTGCCCTTAAATTTTCAGGAATCGGCATATTCATCGTACTATTCTTGATCCTAATAACCTCATTACTCGAATAAAAGGAACTCAAATGGTTTTATCAGGTGAAAATTTAGAAACAATTAAACAGAATGCCACAGAACATTTTTGGCCTCATGCAAAACAAACTGACGATATGTTTGGAGACAATGGAATTACTCTAGTCGATTCAGCGCAAGGAGTATGGGTAGACGACACTGAAGGAAATCAATGGTTCGATACATTGTCTAGCATGTGGTTGGTCAATCTTGGTCACGGGAGAAAAGAAATAGCTGATGCAGTTTACAAACAAATGCTCAACATTTCTTACTCACCGGGAGGGAGCGTCACCCCTGTTACTGCAGAACTAGCAGCAAAAGTTGCCTCTATGGCTCCAGATAAAGAATCTAGAATATATTTTGTTAGTGGTGGGTCAGAAGCGGTTGAGACTGCAATGAAAATGGCTAAAAATTTCCAATACAATATTGGAGAACGAAATAGGTGGAAAATTATTAGCCGAAGAGGTTCATATCACGGAGGAACACTTGCGACAATGAGTTTAGGAGGAGGTATTTTTCCTTCATCTAGATTCGGGCCATTAGTGCCGGGGAATATTCATATTGAACAACCAGACACCTATAGAGGACGATGTTGCTCTAGTAAGGGTGGGTGTACATTAGAATGCGCTAAAGAGCTTGAAAGAACAATTCTTCATGAGGGTCCTTCATCAGTGGCAGCTTTCATTGGAGAGCCAATTTCCGCTGCTGCAGGAATACATATTCCCCATCCTGAATATTGGCCAACAATTAGAGAAATTTGTGACAAATATGGAGTCGTTTTAATTTGTGACGAAGTAATTAATGCTTTTGGAAGAACTGGCAAAGTTTTTGCTACAGAACATTGGGGAATCACACCCGATATTACTACTGTAGCTAAAGCACTAACTAGCGGATATCTACCGATTGGGGCTGCTATAGCTAGTAAAAAAATATCAAGTGAATTCGAAGGATCAGATGATTCTGTTTTCAGACAATTAATCACATTCGGAGGAAATCCAGCTTCCTGTGCTGCAGGTATTGAAAATTTAAGGATTATGGAAGCTGAGGATGTTGTCCAAAATTCAGAAAGTATGGGAGATTACCTTTTTGAAAAACTCCAACAATTAAAAAATCATGAAATAGTTGGAGATGTTCGAGGAGGGAAAGGCCTTCTATGCGCAGTAGAGTTAGTCAAAAATAGAGAAACTAAAGAAAAATTTGAACCTGAATTTAAATTATCTGACAAAGCAACGTTCTTTATGAAAGAGCATCATCTTTTTGGAAGAGCAGGAGATGTAATTCCCATTGCTCCTCCTTTATGTATCAATATTGATGAAATAGATCATTTTGTGTCACAATTAGACATGGTAATTACAAAACTAGAGACTAATTTTTAATTGGATTCAACTCATTATGAAATTTGCATAGTAGGAGCGGGAATTGTAGGACTTTCTACTGCATATTTTTTGGCTAAATCCGGATTAAAAGTAGTAGTTTTAGACAAAGATTCTATCGGAAGTCATGCATCAGGATTTGCATACGGAGGACTCAGCCCACTTGGAGAAGCTGGAGACCCAGAAACTATTTTACCTGTATTTGATCTAGCTCAATTAGGAATGAAAAAACATCTAGAATTTTCTTCAGATATTCCTGAGTTGTCTGGTATTGATTATCATTTCAGATTTAGACCTGCAATCGATTTAGTATTTAACGATGAAGAACTCACAGAAGCTAAACAACAACTCAAATGGCGCCAACAAGTAGAGAACTATAAAGTTGAATTTATTGACAGAAAAAGCGCCCTAGAAATAGTCCCCAACTTAAATCATGAACTAATTGGTGCCACCTATACTGAGGGAGTATGTGACGTAGAACCTTACAAATTAGTATTAGCACTTACTCAAAGTTGCGAAAAATTAGGGGTTGAAATCTTAAACAAAGAAATTACAGGAATCCAAATTGAGAATCATTTAGCCACCTCAGTTTCTACAAAGCATGAAAAAATTTATTTTGAACAATTAGTACTTTGTATGGGACCTTGGTCAGGAAACATCTCAAATTGGCTAGGAATTAATGTTCCTATCAGACCATTAAAAGGACAAATTCTTAGATTAAAATCTGAATCTGTACAACTAAATGCATCTGTAGGATACCTCCACAACTATGCTGTAACTAAACCCGATGGACTCATTTGGGCAGGCACTACTGAAGAAGATATAGGATTCCAAGATTCCCCAACCCCATATGGTAGAAATTCAATTTTAGAATCATTAACACATATGATACACGGATTGGATGAAGCTGAACTTGTTTATCACACTGCATGCCTTAGGCCATTGAGTAAAGATGGTAAAGTAATCTTGGGACCTGCCCCACAAATAGAAAACGTATTTTTGGGTACAGGAGCTGGAAGAAAAGGAATTTTGCTTGGACCAGGCATAGCTAAAATTACAGCTGATCTAGTGATGAATAAACAACCTGAAATTGACATATCTGCGTTTAGTGTTACCAGATTTTCATAAACGGATAGATCTTCCCATTTAATAAAAACCCCAAATATGTTGATCTAACAAAAACCTTGTAAGTAATTAATGTCAGAAATAAGGTAGCAAAAATAGCAATCAAAAATTTAATTTCCGGTAAAAGAGAAAATTGGAACAGATAAAAACCAATTAAATTGACTATCGGAAGATGGATTAAATACATCCAATAAGCTGAATCTGACAAAAATCTTCCAATAGGATTGAATTGATTGATCTGTGACTCAAACAAACCTATAAGGCCAAATGAAATTAATATTGCACCTGTAACTTTAATAGGTTGATTTATTAACCAAATTAAATCATGTAATTCGTCTAATTCTTGAGGTGGTAATTTATATTGAAAATCTAAATATAAAAGATTTTCAAAAATCAAAAAAAAGCAAGATACTATTAATCCTATGATCATATATTTTTTCCAATTAAAAATTAGAAAATTTAAAAAATTCGAATCTTTATAAATGGAATATCCCAAAAGAAAATATAAGCTAGTAGCAAAAGGATTTAAAATTAATTCCCCTCCTGAAAAAACGATAAAAAATGAAACTAACAAAATTAAAACCATAGGAAATTTATGCATAAAAACGATCTTATTTAGGAACTCAAAGAAATGTGTGTTTTTAATAAAAATATTCAATGGTCTAATCGCACAAGAAACAAAAACAAATATTATTAAATGCCATAAAAACCATAAGTGATGAGGATACCCTTCAAGTGAGAAAGTAATATTAATCTCATTTTTCCAGCCATACATATAAATCCAAGGTAGAGTAATCATCATGACTGGAGAAAAAATAAGGATTGGGATTCCGACCCTAACAAGCCTGTTAGTTAACCATTTTTTCCATGTTTTTCTTTCAATCAATAACTTTGCAAAAAATCCAGCTAATATAAAAAAGAGTGGCATTCTCCACAAATGTATAAATTGAAAAATAATAGAAATTGCAGAAGATGACTGTGGATCAGATGGCCAAAATCCTTCAAGACCCGAAACAAAAGGCAAAGCAGCATGCAATACTATCCCAAGTACCATTGCGATTCCTCGCAATGCGTCTAATCCATGAAATCTTTGATGATTGATCACGAAATAAATTATTGTAGGGGTGAAAACTCAAACGGAAGCAGAATTTTACTCTCTTGAGACACTAATGGAGTCCTATCTTTTGGAGGCCATACTCCCTTTTCTACTACAGTTCTTCTCGTTTCAGACCTATGATCTAAACTTGAATAAGCCCAGATATGAATCATTTTATTTAATTGTCCAATTTCGCTATACCAACAGCCCACAAATGGAGAATATTTTTTTCTCTCTTCAATAGATTTTTCCCATGCTATCAATGCTTTTGGGAGATCTCCTTGAGCAAACACATAAGTTCGCATTTCAAAAATAGGACCAATTTTCTGAGGCGCCAAATCATCCATAAATTTCGCTGGTATCATAATTTCAGAATTCAATCGTTCAACAATTCCAGTCCCATCAGGAGGCCAAATTCCATCCTCTACAGTTTGAGCTCTAATTTGAGTTCTCTCATGCAAATCTTTATAAGGCCAAATATGAATTACTTGATTAAGAAGGCCAATTTCAGTATAAAAATACCCTCCTAATCGAGAATATTCTAATCTTTTATCTAATTTTTCTTTAACTCTTTCTCCAAAAACAGGAACAGAACCAGGCTTTAGATCATAAGTCCTAAATTCATAGATCATATTTTTACTCCTAAAAAGTTACAATAATAGAAGTAATCTAACATAATAAACAAATCAAAAACAGAGAATGATATGAAAATATTAATTACAGGTGGAGCAGGGTACATAGGATCTACTATCTGTTCAGCTTTATATGACCAAGGCCATGAAGTAGTAGTAATTGATAATTTATCCACTAGCGTAAAAACAACACCTTCTGTAGAGAATTTTTACGAATTAGATATTGGAAATATTGAAGCTTTAAAACAAATTGAATCAGATCACAAAGATATTGATGCAATAATTCATTGTGCAGCAAAAATCATAGTTCCTGAATCTGTCTCAAATCCTAATATCTACTATCAAGAAAATGTAGTTAAAACAGTAGCATTTTTTAATTGGGTAAAAAAGCTTAACATATCTAAAATTATTTTTAGTTCCACAGCATCTCTATATAAATCATCAAATGATCAAATTGTTTCTGAAATTTCTGAATTAAATCCCACTAGCCCGTATGCAAAAACAAAGCTGGCAATGGAATTCATTCTTGAAGATTTCTGTAATGCTTATCAAATGAATTGCATATCACTTAGATATTTCAATCCTATAGGCGCAGATCCTAAAATGAGATCAGGTCCAAATTTTAAAGAATCGACTCATCTACTAGGGAAATTAATCCAAGCATCTGAAAGTGAAAACAAAAAATTTACTGTTACAGGAAATAAGTGGGATACTAAAGACGGAACAGGTGTTAGAGATTACGTTCATGTATGGGATTTAGCAGAAGCTCATGTCAAGGCAATAGAAATGATTTCTTCTATCACCTCAGAATCCAATCGTTTCATACCAATAAATATTGGAAGCGGAGGTGGATTAACCGTCAAAGAAATGATTGCAATTTTTGAAGAAGTAGTTGGAATCGAATTAGACATCAAAATCACAGATCCAAGACCTGGTGATATTTCAGGAAACTTCGCGGACATTACTAAAGCAAAAAGCATTTTAAATTGGCAACCAAGAATGTCTATAGAACAAGGAATAGCAGATGCTATCAAATGGCACAGAAAGCAATCTTTTTAAAAATGCCTGTTGACATGAGCACTCCTGAGTGTAAAGTAAGAAAATCAAATTGAGATCGGAGAACTCTATGGCGACGCTTGCAAACATTTTAGATAATCATCCAAAAGATGAACTATGTGTTGTGATACCTAATGGTACAAAAACCACCTACGGACAATTCCATGATGAAGTTGAAAGAGTTGCTGAAATTTTATCAGCTTCTGGAGTCAAAAAAGGAAGAACAGTTTCGATAGTTCTACCCAATGGAATTGAATTTATGATTGTGTTTTTAGCTGTAACAAGATCTGGCGCTATAGCAGCACCACTTAACGCTGCTTATACAAAAGATGAATTCAAATTTTACATGGAAGATACTGAATCACAATTAGTGATCATCCAAGATGATGCCAAAATTGCTATTGATGCTGCTAATGAACTCAACATAGAAATTGCATCTGTAAAATTGAACTCAAATGAAAAATTAGAAATCCAAAAAAATGGTACCAATTTAACTGAATCTAAAACAGTTGATGAACCCAGCGAAAATGACATTGCTCTTTTCCTGCATACTTCCGGAACTACAAGTAGACCAAAAGGCGTACCTCTTACCCATAAAAATTTGATCACATCTCTTAACAACATTTCTAAAACTTACTTACTAAACGGAGATGATACTGCTTTAGTTGTCATGCCTCTATTTCACGTCCACGGACTAATAGGAGTCGCTTTATCTTCTTTATTTAGTGGAGGAACAATAGTAATTCCTGAACGATTCAGTGCTAGCACTTTTTGGCATGACAGACTAGAACATAATGCTACATGGTTTTCTGCAGTTCCTACTATTCATCAAATTCTTCTTATGAGAGCTAATGATGACAATGCCCCAAGTAAATCATTCCGATTGATTAGATCTTGTTCTTCAGCATTAGCACCATCTGTATTCGATCAACTAGAAAATAGATTTGGAGCCCCAGTCTTAGAGGCATATGGAATGACTGAAGCATCTCACCAAATGACCTCAAACATGTTACCTCCTGGAAGCAGAAGCCCGGGAACAGTTGGAATTGGAACAGGTGTAGATGTTGCTATTATGGACGAATCCGGCAATCTTTTATCTTATGGGAAAACTGGTGAAGTTGTAATCAAAGGGGCTAATGTTACCAAGGGATACCACAATAATCCTGATGCTAACTTAGAAGCATTTTCTAATGGTTGGTTTAGAACAGGAGACCAAGGTCAATTATCTGTTAAAGACGTATTAACGCTTACAGGTAGATTAAAAGAATTGATTAATAGAGGTGGAGAAAAGATTTCTCCACTAGAAGTAGATGCTGCATTAATTCAACATCCATTAATTTCCGAAGCAGTATCTTTCGGTATTGCCGATGAAAAATACGGAGAAATTGTTCAAGCTGCGGTAGTATTGTCAGGAGAAGTTTCAGAAAGTGACATACAAGCATACTGCTCTAAACATATAGCAGATTTTAAAATACCATCTAAAATATTTGTTGTAGAAGAACTCCCTAGAACGGCTACTGGGAAAATTCAAAGACGAAATGTAGCAGCAAAATTTTCGAACTAATGGAGAAAACATGAATGAATCCCTAAAAAATATCAAAGCCATGACTTTTGATGTCTTTGGAACTGTTGTTGATTGGAGGTCAAGTGTCTCTCGAGAGGTATCTAAAATCATTAAAAGCCATGTAGCTGAGTTGAATACCGATGATTTTGCCGATGAGTGGAGAGCTGGATACGGCCCGTCTATGAATAAAGTAAGAACTGGTCAACTACCATGGATGAAAATTGACGATTTGCACAGAATTATTCTCGATGATCTTCTTAAAGAATATAAAATTGATCAATTAACTGAAGACGAAAAAGTCGATTTAAATCATGCATGGCATAGATTAGATCCTTGGGCCGACTCAGTTGAAGGGTTAACACTTCTTAAACAAAATTATGTGATCAGCACCCTATCCAATGGAAACGTTTCTTTGCTAGTTAATATGGCAAAATTTGGAGGCCTACCGTGGGATACAATCTTATCAGCTGAATTATGTCACCATTACAAACCTGACAATGAGGCATATTTAAGTACATCTCAATTTTTGGGATTTCCTATTGAAGAAATCATGATGGTTGCTGCCCACAAGGGGGATCTCTCTTCAGCCAAAAAAAATGGAATGTTAACAGCCTACATCCCAAGGCCCCAAGAATTTGGACCAAACACACAAATTGATGACAAAACTGAAGATTACATAGATATTGTAGCCAAAGATATTATAGATTTAGCTACTAAATTAGATAAATTAAGAGATTAGGAGAAATATATGCCAAGACAGGTTGAAGGTGAACCTTATAACAGAATTTCCGTTGATGAGGCTGTTGAATTCCATGGATCTGATGAAGTAGTTTTCATAGATGTTAGAAGAATGGACGAATACTTAGAAGGTCATGTCAGTGATGCCCAATTTATTACAGTTGATGAGATTTTAGCTAGAATTGAAGAACTTCCTTCTGACAAAAAATTATTTTTTATTTGTGCAGCAGGGGTAAGAAGCGGATTGGCATGCGAAATGGCTGCTGCTATGGGCATTGAATCTGATCGATTATTTAACATAGAAGAAGGGACACCAACTTGGATTGAAAAGGGGTATCCTACAAGCATAGGAACTGATCTATAGAACATGTCTCTGTTAGTAGTAGGTACAGTTGCTTACGATTCTGTTTCAACTAAATCTGGTCACCGTCAAAATGCACCAGGAGGTTCGGCATTTTACTTTTCTATTTCTTCAAGTTTTTTTGCAAAAACTAGCTTAATAGGAGTAGTGGGGACCGATTATTCGGAGAAATATTTCTCTATGTTAAAAAAATCAGGAGTTAACATTGACGGCTTAGAAAAAATTAATGGCGAAACATTCAGATGGTCAGGCAAATATCACGATGATGACTTTAATCAAAGAGAAACTTTAGCAACACATCTAAATGTACTGGAGAACTTCAATCCCATTTTAAACAATTCTCATCAAGAATCTAAATATTTATTTTTAGCAAATATAGACCCAAAAATTCAAACTCAAGTTCTAGATCAAATGAAAAACAAGCCTAAAATGGTCGCTCTAGATACAATGAACTTTTGGATTGATGATCACCAAGATAATCTCTCGTCAGTAATAGAAAATGTTGACATAATCTTTATGGATGAAACAGAAATCAAATCATTTACAAAAAAAGACAATATAATTACTGCTGCTCAATTTGTTAGAGACTTAGGACCTAGAATTGTAATTGTAAAAAAAGGAGAACATGGATCAATCATGTTCAATGAAGGAGATATTTTTAACGCCCCTGCATTTCCAATAGAACAAGTTATAGACCCTACAGGGGCTGGAGACTGTTTTGCAGGAGGATTTATGGGATATTTATCTGGGTGTGATGATATATCGCCCCAATCTTTAAGAAAAGCTCTAATTTCAGCTTCAGTAATGGGATCATTTGCTGTTGAAGGATTCAGCACCGAAAAGCTTTCTAAAATAACTCATATGGATATTGAAGACAGATTTAGAGGACTACATGGAATGACAAATTTTGACCCCTTAAAAAACAACGAATCTTTACCCAAAAGAGTTTCATAAACTAGGAGAATTGATGACAAACACAAAACATGACGTCAAAGACAAAAATTTAACTTCTCAAGGAATTCAACGAATCAAATGGGCTGAACGTGAAATGCCTGTTTTAAGACTCATCCGAGAAAGATTTTTGAAAGAAAAACCTCTGAAGGGATTAAAAATTGCAGCTTGTTTACACGTAACCACAGAAACAGCAAATTTAGCAATCACCCTAAGAGATGGTGGAGCTGAAGTTTATCTATGTGCCAGTAATCCATTAAGCACTCAAGATGATGTTGCTGCAGCTCTAGTATATGAATATGGGATTCCTACTTTTGCAATTAAGGGAGAGGATAGAGATACCTATTACAATCATATTCTTGCAGTTCTTGAGACAAAACCTCATATCACCATGGATGACGGTGCTGATTTAGTTGCTACACTGCACGGAGAACGAACAGATTTGATGAAAAACATTATTGGAGGTACCGAAGAAACAACTACAGGAGTAATTCGACTAAAAAGCTTAGCTGAAGAAGGGAACCTTAAATATCCAGTGGTTGCAGTGAATGATGCGGACACAAAACATTTTTTTGACAACAGATATGGAACTGGACAAAGTACATTAGATGGAATCACTAGAGCCACAAATGTTTTATGGGCAGGAAAAACTGTTGTAGTTATTGGATACGGATGGTGTGGAAGAGGAGTCGCTTCTAGGGCTAGTGGAATGGGAGCAAAAACTATTGTATGTGAAGTTGATCCAATTAGAGCATTAGAGGCTGCTATGGATGGGCACCAAGTTATGAAAATGGAACAAGCATCACAAGTCGGAGATATTTTTATTACTTTGACCGGTGGAATGAAAGCTATAGACAGAAAACACACTGAATTAATGAAAGATGGAGCCATATTGGCTAACAGCGGACATTTTAATGTAGAAATTGACATTGAAGGTATAGAAGAAATTGCAGATAGCAAAACTCAAGTAAGAGAATATGTTGATCAATATACTTTACCGAAAGGTAAAAAAATCTATTTACTAGGAGAAGGCAGACTAATTAACTTAGCAGCAGCTGAGGGACACCCATCTGCAGTAATGGACATGAGTTTCGCCGACCAATCACTTTCTGCAGAATTTATGGCTAAAAATTACACCAACTTGCAAAATGATGTATATGTGGTTCCAAAAGAAATTGATGAAGAAGTTGGCAAATTAAAATTGTCTTCAATGGGTATTGAAATTGACACTTTAACTGAAGAACAAAACATATATTTAAATAGTTGGGATGTAGGCACTTAAACTACTCAAACAAAAATTTCAAAACTGGAGAACATTATGAGTTTAACATTTTCAGAGTCATCATCATTTTTATTCACTTCTGAATCAGTAACTGAAGGACACCCAGATAAAATTTGTGATCAGATCTCCGACGGCGTGCTAGACGCTATGTTAAAACTAGATCCTAGAGCGAGGGTAGCGTGTGAAACAGCATGCACAACAGGTCTTGTGGTTGTAATGGGTGAAATGACTATTGCTGAAGGATACGTTGATATTCCTTCAATAGTCAGAGACACTATTAAATCAATTGGATACACCGATCCCTCCTATGGTTTTGATTATAAATCCTGCGGTGTAATGGTTGCAGTAGACGAACAATCATCTGATATTTCATCTGGAGTATCAAAGTCACTAGAAACACGTGACTCCTCTGTATCTGAAGAAGAAATTAACTCATTGGGTGCTGGAGACCAAGGAATGATGGTAGGGTTTGCATGTGACGAAACCCCAGAATTAATGCCACTTCCTATGTCATTATCGCATCAATTATCCAAAAAATTATCTGAAGTCAGAAAGGATGGAACTTTACCTTATCTTCGTCCAGACGGTAAGTCACAAGTAACTGTAGAGTACTCGAAAGGTGTTCCGATAAGGGTTAAAACTGTTTTACTTAGTAATCAACATGATCCAGATGTTTCAAATGAACAAATCGAAAAAGATTTAATAGAATTTGTAGCTAAGCCTATTATTCCTCCTCATCTCTTAAAAGATACTAGGTATATTGTTAACCCTTCGGGCAGATTTGTAATCGGTGGCCCTGTCGGCGACACTGGCCTAACTGGAAGAAAAATACTAGTAGACACATATGGCGGGATGGCAAGACATGGAGGCGGTGCTTTTTCAGGTAAAGACCCTACTAAAGTTGATAGATCCGCAGCATATGCGGCTAGATGGGTAGCAAAAAATTTAGTAGCTGCCGGAATAGCTTCGAGAGCTGAAGTACAGATTTCATATGCTATAGGAGTTGCTTCCCCAATTTCTGTATCTACAGAAACATTTGGAACCAATAATATACCTATAGCTAAAATTGACGAACTCGTTTCCAAACATTTTGATTTAAGACCTGGGGCAATAATTAGAGATCTTGGATTAAGGAATCCTATTTACCAACAAACAGCAGCATATGGACATTTTGGTCGTCCAGATCTTGATCTTCCATGGGAAAGAACAAATAAATCAGACATACTTAGAAAAGATGCCGGATTATAGGAAAAAGGTTGGCTATAAAATTTGGAACAGATGGATGGAGAGCTTTAGTTAATCAGGATTTTACTGATGATAATGTAAGAATCTGCGCTCAAGCAGTATGCGATTACATGAAAAGTAATGACATTAATCATACTGGTTTAATTATAGGATATGATACTAGGGCATCTTCACATAACTTCGCCAAATCTGTAGCTGAAGTTGCTGCAGGCAACAATATTCCAGTAATTTTATGTGAAGATCCTTGTCCTACTCCAACGGTAAGCTATAACTTAGTATTGAGAGAATGTGGTGCAGGAGTTGTAATTACTGCTAGCCATAATTCAGCAGATTGGAATGGGTTCAAATTCAAACCAGGATACGGTGGAAGTGCTTCATCAGAAATTATATCTAATCTTGAAAAACATTTGCATCAAATAGAAAAAAATAATCTTGTACATAGTGTTTCTTTTGAAAAAGGTAAATCAAGTGGGCTAATAGAATTAATAGACCCAAAAACAACTTACTTAAACCGTCTGGCAGAATTAGTAGACTTAAGTGCTATTCGTAATTCAGGACTGAACATAGTTATAGATTCAATGTATGGATCGGGATCAGGATATTTTTCAGAACTAATATCTGGCGGAAACAATAGAATCAAAGAGATCAGATCTGAGTTTTCCCCAACTTTTCCAGAGTTAACACAACCTGAACCTATAGAAAATAACTTACACCCACTAATGAATGAAGTTATAGATTTCAATGCTGACATCGGCCTTGCAACTGATGGAGATGCTGACAGATTAGGTATTGTCGATGAAAATGGAAATTACGTCAGTACGTTAATTACTTTTTCATTACTATGCCAACATCTCATAGAAAACTTATCTATGACAGGACCTATTATTAAGTCTGTCACAATGACAAATATGATAAATAAATTAGCTGAATTAAATAATGTAGAAGTTATAGAAACACCGGTAGGTTTTAAAAATTTGGGTCCTGTTTTCATGGAACAAGAAGGATTAGCTGCTGGAGAAGAAAGTGGAGGGTACGCATTTCAAGGACATATACCTGAAAGAGATGGGCTTCTATCAGGATTATTAATTTTAGATATGATGATTAAAACTCAAAGCACTATAAGTGAATTAATAGAAAAACTGACAAATAAAGTAGGTCAACATTTTTACATTAGAGCAGATATTCCATTTGAACATTCAAAAAGAAAAGAAATTGACAATATTTTAAAAAACAGGTCTTTTAATTCCATTTCAGGAATTAACATCAATAATGTGAATGAGGAAGACGGATTTAAATTCAATCTTCAAAATGATTCATGGGTATTAGTTAGATTTTCTGGAACAGAACCATTACTCAGACTACATGCTGAATCAAATTCTCAAGATCAAGTAGAATCTTTGATAGAGGATATTAAAAAAAGCCTGAACTTGTAATAGGAGAGTATCCATTTGGAACATGATCAAAAACTTGTACTAATAGATGGTCATGCACTTATTCACAGAGCATTTCATGCCATTCAAAACCCTTTGACTGTAAGCACTACAGGACAAGACGTAAGAGCGGTATTCGGGTTTACCAATGCATTTTTAAAATGCATAGAAGAAATCAATCCATCTCACATTGTGGTAACTTTTGATTTACCTAAACCTACCTTTAGGCATCAATTATTCACAGAATACAAAGCACATAGAAAGCCCTCACCTCCGGAACTAAGAAGTCAATTTGATGTCGTAAGAAATTTAATGCATGAGTTTCAAGTACCAATTTTTGAATTAGAAGGATATGAAGCAGATGATTTATTAGGAACTCTATGTACACAAGCAGAAAAATTTGGCATCAAAAGTATAATCCTCACAGGTGATTCCGACACTCTCCAACTAGTCACTCCAAATGTACAAGTAATGATGAACTCTGGAACTCAAAAACAAACAACGTATGATATCAATGCCGTAAAAAACAGGTATGGAGGATTGGGTCCAGAATATGTAGCACAGATTAAAGCTTTACAAGGCGACAGTTCAGATAATATTCCCGGTGTACCAGGAATTGGAATCAAAACTGCAATAAATTTATTACTAGAATTTGGGTCAATTGATGAAATTTTCAATAATATTGAATTAGTAAAACCACCTAAAGCACAAACAAACCTTAAAGAATTTAAAGAATTAGCATATTCTAGTTACGAACTAACCAAAATAATCAAATCAGCCCCTGTTACCTTAGATCTAGATCAAGCAAAATTTGGAAATTTTGATAGAAATAATGTCATAGAATTCTTATCAAGTCTTGAATTCAATTCAATTATTCCAAGAATTCCTCTTCAATTTGAAAATCATGCAGATATACATTATCAAAATACAGACAAAATCCTTAATTACAATATCGTTGAAAATGAATCCCAACTCGACCTGTTAATACCAAAACTCCATAATGGATTTTCTTTTGATACTGAAACAACTTCTACTAATGCTATGGAAACAAAAATAGTAGGAATATCTATATCAATATCAAAAAACTCTGGTTGGTATATTCCTGTGGGTCATTATAAAGGTAACCAAATATCTCAAGATATTGTTGTAAAAAAATTATCTCCTACATTTTCAAATCCTCAAATTTTAAAAAGGGCTCACAATGCCATTTTCGATATTACTGTACTAGAAAATATAGGAATAAAAGTCATAGGATTAGAGTTTGACACAATGATAGCTGCCCACATTTTAGGAAGAAGAAATTTAGGGCTTAAAGATTTAGTACTAGAAAATTTTGGTGTTGAAATGACAAAAATAGAAGAACTTATAGGTTCTGGGCGGAATCAAATCACAATGTCTGAAGTGGAAATACATAAAGCTTCTCAATATGCAATTAGTGATGCGGATTTCACACACCAATTATATGAAAAATTAAACCAAGAAATTATAGATGCGGGCCTTATCAAGCTTACATCACAATTAGAGTTTCCGTTAATTAGAATTTTAAATCTAATGCAATTAAACGGGGTTTCTGTTGACACAGAATTATTAAATTCAATGTCAGACATACTGGGAAATCAATTACATCAAATTAAAGTTGAAATGTTTGAATTGATAGGACACGAATTCAATTTAAATTCTCCGAAACAGTTAAGTGAATTACTTTTTAATGAATTAAACTTACCTCCAACTAGAAAAACTAAAAGTGGATTTTCTACTGATGCTCAATCATTAGACGACTTAAAAACAACTTTAGATCTTGGAAATGCTATTGAGGCTGACCCTAGATCATATGAAGTTCTGAGCAGAATTTTAGAATTCAGAGAAATTTCAAAAATCAAATCTACTTATGTAGATGCTTTACCTTCGTTAGTAAATAAAAAAACTCAGAGAATTCATACTACTTACCGTCAGACTGGAACAAGTACTGGAAGAATTTCTAGTAATGATCCAAATGTCCAAAATATTCCTGTACGTACTGAATTGGGAAGAAAAGTCAGAGAGGCATTTATTCCTAAAACTCCACTAAACACATTACTCGCAGCAGATTACTCACAAATTGAACTTAGAGTACTCGCTCATTTTTCAAATGACCTAGGGTTACTACAAGCATTCAGAAATGGAGAAGACATCCATAATGCTACTGCTTCTCTTGTATATAACGTTGAAGCTTCAGATGTGACTAAAGACATGAGACGAATAGCTAAAATACTAAATTTTGGAGTAATTTATGGATTAAGTGCTCATGGAATTTCTAGACAAACTGACCTAACTCAAAAAGAAGGAAAAGAATTTATAGATATTTATTTTGAAAAATACCCTGGAATTTTAAATTACCTAGAGGATGTCAAGAAAACATGTCGTGAAACAGGGTATGTTGAGACAATTTTAGGAAGAAGAAGGTATTTCCCAGACGTAAATTCCAGTAATTTCAGAGTAAGAAGCCAAGCTGAAAGAGCAGCAATCAATATGCCTATCCAAGGAACTGCTGCAGACATAATCAAAGTTGCTATGATTCAAATCCAAAACAAAATAGAAGAAACAAAACTTAACTCACAAATGATTTTACAAGTTCATGACGAACTAATATTTGAAGTTCCAAGAAATGAAATTGAAGTCATGGAGTCGATTTTAGAAGAAATAATGCCATATTCTATTTCACTAAATGTTCCTCTAGGAATAGAGATCAAAAAAGGGAATTCTTGGGGATCATTATCTTAGTCACTTGCTATTTTCATATAGTTAATTTTTAATGAAAAAAGTCCTAGAAGAAAACATATGGCTGAGAATAAAAAAAGACCCACATTAAACCCATTAAAAACATCTGCTGACACTCCAAGTAAAACAGGACCTAAAACTCCGCCAATTTCACCAAATGTAAAATAAAGTCCTCCAGCAGCACCAGTTTTTTTTGAACCAACAGATGAAATCAAAATCAACATAATAATTGGCATTATAGATCGAGAAGTAAAACCTAATATTGCAAGAATCAGATAAAGAAATAGATCATCAAAAAATAAAACACCTAGAGTTGACAATCCAGCAACAAAAAAACAAATGAGTAAAACAATTTGGTAGTTTTGTTTTTTTATATATTGTGGCAAAACAATAGATCCCAATGCCCCAGTTACAACTGGAATCGCAGATAGAAATCCTGCAGTAGAATCAGTATTTCCTAAATCAATCAATATTTCAGGAATCCAATTATTGGTACCATGATTAAATAAAAACATACCCAAAACTATGAATAAAATCATTCTAACTTGACCAATAGAGATCAATTCAGGAAAAGTTTTCATACTTTTTAAAAGGTTTTTCGATTCAATATCATTTTGATCACAATCATTTTCTCTGGATAAAATGCCCCAAATAAATGTAATAAAAAACGCAACTAACGCGTATACCAACAGAGTTAACCTCCAATTAGAATTAAATAGAGGCATCAATACACTATTTGTAATAGACAATACTAAAACACGCCCAAAAGCTGGAGCAGTTAAATAAATTCCCATAGCTCTTCCACGGAGATTTTCAGGAAACCATAAACTAATCAATTTTGGTGCTCCAATTGAAATAAAAGGGCCGCCTATTCCAAAAATCATTACAGACAAAACCATTGTGAAGTAATTATCAGCAAAAACTCGACTTAATCCCGAAACAGCTATCAGAAAAATACCAATCCCTATTGTGTATTTCAGGTTAAAGCGATCTATTAAAGCTCCTGCGGGAATTGCTGTGACGATGTAAACTAATGGCCACGCACCCAAAATCGTTCCCATAGATGATCTTGATAAATCCAAATCACTACTCACAGGACCGATAATTGGAGGAATACCACCTTGAACAATTCCAAATGCAAAATAAGCAAACCAAACACCAATCAACATAACCCATTTATAAGTGATTCTGACTTTAAAATTTTCAAACATTCAAACAGACTAAATAAAATATTTATTAAAATCAAATTCATATAAGTTGCAAATCATAAAATTTAAAATTAGAATTATTGATCTTGCGGGAGTAGCTCAGCGGTAGAGTACCTGCCTTCCAAGCAGGCTGTCGCCGGTTCGAATCCGGTCTCCCGCTCCAAGAAATTCATCATCACGGATAATTGGTAAATTTAATTTCTAATTATTCATCAAGTTAAAATATCTTCAAACTTATCCCACTATATAATTAAATTATGTCAAATGAAGGCCAAAACATAATTTTTTTTGATGGGTACTGTAATCTATGTAATTGGGGAATTAATCTACTTTTAAAACTAGACAAAAATTCCTGTTTTCTTTTTTGTTCTCTACAATCAGAAGAAGCTAAAAATCTCCTTTCTAAAAAAGGTTTTAATAAAGATTCAATTTATAAATTAGACAACATTGTTTTACTAAAACAAAATCAAGTTTTTGTAAAATCAGATGCAATATTAGAAATTTGCAAAGATTTAGGAAATGTTTTCAGATTATTAAATTTATTAAAAATTTTCCCAAAAACTTTTAGAGATTTAATCTACAGCTTAATTGCAAACAACAGGTACAAAATATTTGGCAAGAAATCAACTTGCAGAGTTCCCAATGAAAATGAAATCACAAGATTTATTTAATAAAAAAAACATAAAAAAATCACTACTAATTATTTTTATTATATTAGTGATTCAAACTCCTGACATTAAACAATTTACAAATATTAACTTGGCAGCTGGAGAACATTCATTTTCAATAATAGGATGGGAATTCAAATATTTGCCTGAAAAATGGGTACACAAAATTTGGGCACAAATCCCCGGCAACAAGCCAACATTTGACGAAAAAAGAACACTTATTGATGAATATTTAGAATTAACAAAATCAATTAATATTTCATCACAGGAAAATAAAACTATCGAAAAATTAAATTATGACAAAGAGATTTTAAGAGCTCGCGTAGAACAATCTATAGAAAGTGCAATTTCAGAAACTGCCAAAAATGAAAACTTAGATATTCTGTGGGGATTCATATTTCCCCCCGTAGATATCAAATTAGGTTCTCCACCCGGAATAATTGTCACATCACTCAAAGATGAGCTTAAATTAACAAATTCAAAAATCGTTACTGGACAATTAACTTCATCTCAACGGGATGAAATAGAAGCAAAATTTGAAAGCCTAGAAAACGGCTCAGCACTAGTAGATAACATTGCTGGACTAGGAACTTATCCTGCAATTGTCTCAGATCACAATAATTTGAAGGAGATATTCAATACAGCCTCACATGAGTGGTTGCATAATTACTGGCTATTTCATCCATTAGGAAGAAATATGTGGTCATCAACTGAAATGTACACGATCAATGAAACTGCAGCAAATATTGCTGGAGATGAATTAGGGCTTAAATCATATGAATCATTGTTTGAAGAAATTGCAGAAACAACAAATATCAAATCAAAAAATAACGATTTTTTCTTTAAAACAATGAAGGAAACAAGAAAACGAACAGAAGAATTTTTAAAAGCTGGGAAAATTTCAGAAGCTGAAAACTATATGGAAAAGCAAAGAATATTAATTAATGCTGAGGGATACAATATCAGAAAAATAAATCAAGCATATTTTGCTTTTAGAGGAAAATATGGAGACTCTCCAGCATCAAATACTCCGATATATTCTCAATTAATTGAATTAAGAAAAAATTGCTTAAGTTTAGGGGACTTCATCAAAAAAATTAGTCAAATTTCATCATACGAGCAGTTTAAAAAACAAATAAATGATTTACAGGATCCCTGAATCAAATTCAAAAATTCCCTTAGAAATATTTAGTCTAAGTATTTCATTCGATCCTCCTGCTAATTTCATAGATCTAGTTTTTCTGAATATTGCTTCCAAATGATTCCCTACAATTAATGATTCTCCTCCAGACAATTGAATTGCAGTATCTACAACATTAAAAGCTGTCTCGGTACAAAATATTTTGGTAGCAGTAACTTCATTAATCACATTTTCATAGTCTTCCAAAAGTGCTGCTGTTCTATAAAGCATCGATCTAGCAGCATAAGTATTAATTCTTAAATCTGAATATTTCAAACGAATTCCTTCTCGATCAGATAAAGATCCACCTGATCTATGAGTTTTAAGTAAATTGGCAGTTAATTCATTTACGGTAAATATAGCTAAACCTACAGAAATTGCACTCATTTCCAATCTCTCTTGAAGAATATTTTGAGTGGCGGCTTGAACATTTTTCAACAATAAGTTTTGTGGAATCTTCACATTATCAAAAGTAACTTCCGAGTGTGTACTTCCATCTAAAGATTCAAAAGTTTGGTTCAAGCTAATTCCTTCAGAATTAGAATCTACTATAGCTACAAGTCTAGAATTATCGGGCTTAAAATTTAAAACAACTAACATAAAGTCTGAGTCTACAGCTCTAGAAACATAAGATTTCTTCCCATTAATTGTAACTTTAGAATCAATTAATTCACCTGTTGTGGGGTTCTTAAAGTCATTTTCTGTAAATGCAAAACTAGCTTTTTTATCTCCTTTCAACATTGGATCTAAATAATTGTTTTTAATCTCATCTGAGCAATTCATCAATGCTCCAGGATCCGGACCAATGATATTGGAGTGATCTAGAATGCCTAAAGATGCAACAGATTCTCTAGCTATTACCATTTCTAATGCAGTTGCGGGACCATCATGTAGCATGCTTTGATGAGAAATAGAATAGAATCCTTTTGCAAGAGATTTTGATCTCATCGCTTGAGAATTCAAATTAATATTTTCATTTAAAAAATGCTGGAATTTATCTCGAAACATTTTTAATTCTGGCGCTAAAAATTCAGTCATCAGAAACCTTTATCAATGTTTTTCCAAAATTTTCACCATTTAGCATTCCCAAAAATGTTTTTGGAGCATTCTCAAGACCTGGAACAATAAATTCCTTGTACTTAAGTTTTCCTTCTTTAATCCATTTTGACATTCTGTCTAAACCTTCTTGATATCTATTAGAATATGAGTGGACTAGGAACCCTTGCATTTTTGACTGTGTTCTCACAAGTGCCCCTAAATTTCTTGGCCCCAACTCAAGTTGAGAATTATTATATTGTGAAATCTGACCACAAACTGAAATTCTAGCTCCTATTCTTAATCGGTCCATCACAGCATCAGTCAGTTCACCACCAACATTATCAAAATATATATCAATCCCATCAGGACAAAATTTATCTAAAGATTCTAAGATGTTCTCTGTTTTGTAGTTAATACCATAGTCAAAACCTAATTCATCTAAAATAAAACTTATCTTTTCATCTGATCCTGCAGTACCTATTACTGTACATCCCATTATCTTTGCTATTTGTCCAACCACTTGGCCTACTGCACCAGATGCAGCAGAAACTACTACTATGTCACCAGGGCGAGGTTCACAAACATCTAAAAACCCAAAATATGCAGTTAATCCCGGCATACCCAAAATTCCAATAGAGGTTTGAATTGGTCCTAAAGATTGGTCTATAGTTCTTAATTCAATACCTGAAGAAACAGCATATTTTTGCCATCCTATTCGCCCTTCAACAATGTCATTTTTGGAATACATTGGACTACGTGATTCAATTACTTTAGCCACCGCCCCTCCTACCATTGGAGAACCAATCTGAACTGGATCAGCATAAGATTTAGCATCATTCATCCTACCTCTCATATACGGATCAAGAGACAACCACATAGTCTTAAGCAATATTTCACCTTCATTAATTGAAGGAATTTGAGAAACTTCTATTTCAAAATCTTTCTCAGTAGGCCAACCGTCAGGTCTATTTTTTAATAAAATTCTTACATTTTTTTCTTCAATCATATTTTCCTCTCTAAATTCAAATCATTCTAAGATATAATTTCAACTTAGCAAATTACCTTTATACAATAGGAGCTTATTTTTGCACTCCCTAGGTACACAATTAATCTTAGAATTAGAAAACTGCAACCAAAATATTCTCGATAACAAAGGTTTAATAGAAAATATTCTAACAAATGCAGTTAAAGAGTCTGGTGCAAAAATTATAGGGTCTACCTTTCACAAATTTATCCCAATTGGAGTCACTGGTGTCATTTCTATAGCAGAATCACATGTTTCAGTACACACTTGGCCTGAATTATCATATGCTTCTGTAGACATTTTTTCTTGTGGTGATAATTTTGACTTTCAGAATTGTGCAAAAAAAATTATTCAAGGATTAAAATCGACTAAAGTGTCTCAAATGAAAATAAATCGGGGAACAAACAATAGTTTTTCAAATCTGGAAATATCATGAATTTACCAGATGGGGAATGGGTAATAGAGCCCATATCTAATGACTTAATTCAAGCTGAAAAAGTGTTATCAACACTTATAGAATACAAAACTGATTTTCAAGAAGTAAAGATTATAGAGGGTTCATGTTTTGGCAAATCATTAATTTTGGATGGTAAAACTCAATCAACAGAATTAGATGAGTATATATACCATGAATCTTTAGTTCATCCTGCTATGATATATCATGAGATTCCTAAAAATATTCTAATTGTTGGTGGTGGTGAAGGAGCAACTTTACGAGAAACTCTTAAACATAATTCCGTAGAATCTGTCATCATGGTAGATATTGATCAGGAATTAATAAATCTTTGTAAAAAATTCCTTCCCAATCATCATCAAGGATCGTTTGATGACCCTAGAGTAAAACTAATTATAGAGGATGCATTCCAGTTTATTAAAAATACAAAAGAAAAATTTGATGTGATAATTGTAGATGTTCCGGATCCTCTAGAATTTGGACCTGCCCACCATCTTTTTACATTAGAATTTTACAAAAAAATCAATATGATCCTAAATCATAATGGAGTTCTCTGCGTTCAAGCAGGTGCAACAGGACCATCTTTCGCTAACCAATCATTTACTTCAGTGTTAAACACAATGTCTAAAGTTTTCAATAATACTCAGGGATTTCATGCGTTTGTTCCATCATTCGGAACAACATGGGGATTCGGACTTTCAGTAAAATCAAATATATTTGATAAAAAACAAGAATCTGAGATTAACCAATTGATTAAAACCAGAAAAATTAATAACCTCAACTTCTACGACGGAGAGACACATGTGGGTTTATTTAATTTACCTAAATATCTCAGAAAAAGCTTACAAAAAGATTCACGAATAATCACTATATCCAATCCTTTATATGTAAATTTTGAAAGTTAATTTTCCAAATGAATAACTCTTTAATCACATCACTGAATACTGAACAAAGGTTAGCAGTAGAAACTACCGAAGGACCCGTACTCGTAATTGCAGGACCCGGTAGTGGGAAAACTCGTGTAATTACCACTAGAGTATCTCATCTGATAAATAATGGAGTAAATCCATACAATATAGGAGTTCTAACATTTACAAATAAGGCCGCAAAAGAAATTAAAGAACGTTTAGAAAAAGAATTTCATTTAGACCCTCATAATCTAACTACTGGTACATTTCATTCTTTTTGTTCAAAAGTACTAAGGCAGCATGGATATTTAATTGGCATACCAAACAATTTTGTAATTTTCGATGATGGGGATCAAATAGACAGTATTAAAAGAAGCTTGATAGAACTAGATTTAGATCCCAAACAATTTTCACCTAGGGTCTTGTTATCAATAATTTCAAATGCAAAAAGTGAATTAAAAAATCATGAAACTTTTCAACTCAACAAATCAAATTATTTTGACGAAAAAGTTGGAGAAGTATATGAAAGATATTCAGAAATTTTAGAAAACAGCTCCGCTTTGGATTTTGATGATCTTTTGATGAAGACTCATATGTTGTTTACATCTCACATTAAAATTTCTGAACAATATGACAACAGATTTGATTATTTCATGGTAGATGAATTTCAGGATACAAATATAGCTCAATATCAAATCACAAAACTCATTTGTCATAAAAAACAAAACTTATGCGTAGTAGGGGATCCAGACCAATCTATATATTCATGGCGTAATGCAGACATTAGAAATATATTAAGTTTTCAAAACGACTATCCAAAAACAAAAATAATTAGTTTAGAACAAAACTACAGATCTACTAAAACAATATTAAAAGCTGCGCAAAAAATAATAGAAAAAAACGATCAAAGAGTTGAAAAGAAATTATGGACCTCTAATGAACAAGGATCAAAAATTTCCATTTTAGAAGGATACGACCAAGAAGAAGAAGCTCAAATCACTTTATCAGAAATTAAAAACTTAACTCAATCAAAAAAGTATTCTCTTTCCGACATTGCAATAATGTACAGAGTTAATGCTCAATCTAGATCAGTAGAAATGGCCTGCCAAAGAAATTCTATTCCATATCAATTAATTGGCGGCATCAAGTTTTATCACAGAAAAGAGATTAAAGATTTAATTGCTTATTTAAGGGTCATTTTAAATCCTCATGATGACATCAGTATAGCTAGAATCATTAATACTCCAACTAGGGGAATTGGACAGAAAAGTTTAAATGAAATCAGTAGAATTGCTCAATTAAACAATCAAACCATGTTCACAACAATTCAAACTATTACCAATGGGTCTAGTTCTAATCAACCTCAAATAGGAAAAAGGGGAATAAGCTCTATAAAAAAATTTGAGGAAATGATTGGAAATTTAATTTCATTTTCTCAAAATTCGAACCTACTAAATTTAATAGATGAAATCTTAGATTTAACTGGATATAAAACATCACTACTCAATGATGAACAAATGGAAGAACGAATCGAAAATATCGATGAATTCAAAACTTCTGCAAATGCCTATATTGATCTTCCTACTACAGAAGCTTTAAACGAATTTCTTGAAAGTATCAGCTTAGTTTCAGATACTGACAATTTTGATCAAGAAGAACAGGCATTAACTTTAATTACTCTTCATCAATCAAAGGGGCTAGAATTCCCTGTAGTATTCATGATTGGAATGGAAGAAAATCTGTTACCACACAGAAGAGCTATTGAATCTGGTGAGCCTCATGAATTAGAAGAAGAAAGGAGACTCTGTTACGTAGGAATGACCCGAGCAAAAGAAAAATTATTCATGTTGAAATGCTTTAGAAGGGCATTTCAAGGCTCATATGAACCAAGTCTCCCATCGCGGTTTTTGGCTGACCTGCCAAAAGAACATATTATTTTCGGAAAAGATCCCAACTTAAACATTTCCTCACAAATTCAACCTGTTAGAAAAAATAAAACAAAAATATCTAACGACACTCAACATTTAGATAATAATTCAACCACCTCAAATATCAGTTATTCACCAGGAGATAAAGTGATTCATAAAACCTTTGGTGAAGGGATAATAACCAGCTCAAAACAAGTTTCTAATGATTACGAAATAACCGTTGCATTTAAAAACTCTGGAGGAATCAAAAAACTGTTAGCTAGTCTAGCAAATCTATCTAAAGTATAAATTCTTGACACAGAGGTAATGAGTTCATAAACTTCTTGAATTAAATAAATCAATAGAGGAATTCAATGGCAGAATCAGAATCAGTAATAACCAAAGAAATGAAAGATGCTATTGGAGTTGAATCAAAGCCAACAGTATATGCGATTGAAAAAAATGCTGTAATGCGTTTTGCACAAGCTATAGGTGATACTAATCCTATTTTCACAAATGAAGATGAAGCTAGTAAAACTCCTTACAAAGGCATGATTGCTCCACCAACTTTCTTAAGATCTATGCAACATGTATCAACTGGAGAAGATGAAGGAAGGATTAAGTCTCCATACCCTGCAAATGTAGACGGGGGAAGTGAATGGGAGTATTTTGAACCAATCAGAGTAGGAGACACAATAACGTCTACTACATATTTAGCAGACGTTCACGAACGCCAAGGCGGTAAATTTGGAAACATGCTAATAATGATTAGAGAAACCAAGTATATCAATCAAAATAACAAAACTGTAGCTTTGCAAAGGACCACTGGAATCAGCTACCAACCACAAGATTAAGGAGAAATTTATGAACCAAACATATTTTGAAGATGTTGAAGTCGGATCTGATGTACCAACTCTACGCAAAGATCCTACCCCTCAACAATTAGTGAAATATGCGGGAGCATCAGGAGACTTTTATCAAATTCACTACGATGTAGAATATGCTAACAACAACGGATTACCTGGAATCATTCTTCATGGTGCATTAAAAAATGCTTTTCTTGGTCAATTAATGACTGATTATATTGGACATCACGGATCTCTAAAAAAATTATCTTGCCAATACAGAGGTATGGATGTGCCAGGTACTCCTGTTTTTGCAAAAGGTACAGTAGTTAAGAAATACGTTGAAAACGGTGAGAATCTTGTAGAATGCGAGATTTGGCTAGAAAATCATGAGGGTCAAAAAACTACTCCAGGATATGCAATCGTTTCATTACCTGAAAAAAGCTAGAATTTATTGAAATAAAAAAGGGGCTGAAATCAGCCCCTTTTTTATTTTGTTTCAAACAATTTCTATTAAATTGAAAACCCGTCTACCAAAGCATCAATTGATTTCATTTCTTTTACACCAATAGTCCTGTGAGATCTTTCATCAAATGTTTCTCTAGTGTCGTCTTTATAAATTAACCCCAAAGGGATGCCATCTGAATTCAACAGCTCTTGAGCAGCTAAAATATCTGTGGGATCGTGTCCTTCTGGAATATCATAAGCTAACGGAGCTATTCCTTTAGAGGGATTACCTTTTAAAGCTTCATATGTATTATTAAATTCCGTACACGGTGATTGAACGTGAACAACGGCAAAACCAGGGTGATTCATTGCACCATAAACTAGAGCAGACAAGTCCTTTACTTTGCTAGACATTATAGAAGCAATATATGAAACTCCAAATGACAAATATGTCCGCAATGGATTAAGTTTGCCCTCAATTTTGCCATAAGGTGTAGAGGTTGTAATAGCTCCCAACTCACTAGTTGGTGAGCTCTGACCTTTTGTTAAACCATAGACCCCGTTATCCATTACAACAGAAGTAATATTTAAGTTTCGCTGAGCCTGAGGACCAATATGTTCCATCCCAATTCCTAGAAAATCTCCATCTCCTGCAACTGTAAGAACGTTAAGTTCAGGATTAGCCATTTTGATTCCAAATGCTAAAGGTAAAGACCTACCATGAATCCCATGAATGCCAAAAGGCTGTTCTTTCTCAAGCATATGAACCATATTGCCAGAACATCCTATTCCAGCTACCACAACTGTTTTGTTAATAGGTTGTTCATTTTCAGTAACTTGTTGTACTAGAGCACCCTCTATACCTCTACGGACTCCAAAATCTCCACAACCAGGACACCATTTAAAATCATATTCAGGATTTTTTAAAGTCATATCTATACTCCAACTTTAATTTGATTACTAACTAGTTTCTTAATTTCAGTAACTAAATGTCTTACCTTAAATGGCAATCCAGTATATTGAGTGATTGCAGTAGCATTAATCCCTTCAGATCGTAAATATGAAGCAAATTGCCCCATATAGTTCAATTCAGGAACTATAACTAAATCTTTTTGACGCAACGCTTCTATCATTTCAGGAGGCATAGGGTGAATAAACATAGTGTAATACCAAGATAAATCTATTTCATCATCTTCTACCAATTGATTATATGCATCTAAAGCTGGACCTTTAGTCCCTCCCCATGGGACTAAAGCAATAGAAGCATCAGAATTTTGAGATTCATAGCTTCCATCTTTAAGTAAATCTAATTTACTAAATCTTCTTTCAGTCATTTGAATATGCCTAGAAGGCAAGTGTGTTGTGTCACCCATGGCATCATGCTCGCTACCATTAGCTACATAACTACCCGATTGACCAGGAATTGGCATAGGAGATAATTCAAATCCATCATATCGTAAATAACCATTATTACCTTGGTAAACCTGACGATTTTCTCCTAAATAAGTTGAAATATCTGGCTTAGGTATATTCTGATTTCTTTCTGACAATGCCATTTCACTTAGTAAAACAACAGGTCCTTGATACCGTTCAGCCCAATTAACAGACATTAAACCTGCATAAAAACATTCTTCGACAGTGCCTGGGGCTATCACAGGAATTTTCAAGTCTCCATGCCCCGGATAAATCGCAGTTAACAAATCTGATTGTTCGGTTTTTGTCGGCAAACCTGTTGAGGGTCCTCCTCTTTGTACATTTACTACCACACAAGGAATTTCGGCCATCCAGGCTAGCCCGATTCCTTCACCCATTAAAGAAAAACCTGGGCCAGCAGTGCTAGTCATAGCTTTTTTACCGGCATATCCCGCCCCTACAAGGCTAGTAATAGATTCAATTTCTGAAGATGATTGATACACAAATTTGCCTTCTCCCACCAAATTAGCTTCCATCCATAACAAAATAGGAGTAGCAGGCGATATAGGGTAACCAATAAACACTTCTAATCCAGCTGCAACAGCTCCCAAGCTAACAGCTTGGTTTCCATTAACTAAAATTTGATCACCTTCAGGCTTAATAGAATCTGCTAATTCACCTAAATTAAATCCACTAGTTTTAGCTTCCTGAGCGCCTAAACCTAAAGCCATATTGTTGGAATCAATTATATCTTGATCGCTTGGACGTCCTCTTGTGTATTTTTGTCTATTAAATTCTTCCAAAATATTAATTGGAAGATCAACTAATTGGGCCAATGCACCCATAACAACAAAGTTAGCTGCTCGATTATTACCAGTTTGTTTAGCTAAATCATCAAAATCCATGCCTAAAGCATTTTCGGGGTTTTCTATAGAAAAATCACCGGAATTATAAATTATAACCCCATCATCTCCTACATCATCCTTATGATTATTGTAAGCTTCTTCATTAAAAGCCACCAACACATCTAGATCATCACCAGAACTTAATACTGTACTAGTAGAAATTCTTGTTTGAGTCCAAGTAGGTCCTCCACGAATTTGAGAAGGAAAAGTAGAAAATGTCTGAACATAGTAACCGGATTGTGCCATTGCTTGCGCTAGCCCTTCAGCAGATGTTACGACACCTTGGCCACCTTCACCTGCAAACCTAACAACAAAGTCTTGCTTCTTCAAAATCAACTCCCTTGTATCTGATAACAGATAATTAATATTACAATTTCAACCTCAGGAATTTCACCCAAAGCATTTAAAGTAGAGTATATATCCACGAAATCAATCGTGACACCCTATTAATATATTTTCGTGTGGCAATTTTACCTCACAAATTCATTTATCGGAACAGAATATATCAACCCTCTTTTTTACATGTCAATTACTAAATTAATCGGAAGTAATCGCATAGAAACAAAATGGACCTATTATGAAGTAAATCAAATCAAAAATTATTACTAAATTTAGCCAATTTATACTATCGGAAATTGGTAAGTTAAGTAACAAATTAGAAGTAATACTCACTGCACATAAAATAATAGGAATTACTACAGGTAAAAACAAAACAGGTAACAATATTTCTTGAGCTCTAGAGTTAACTGAAATTACAGAAAAAACCGTTCCCACTAAAGAAAATCCAAAAATACATGGCAAAGAAATTAAAAATACAGATATCAAAGGTAAATTCAAGTCATAAAAAATTGTCAGTAAAATCAATAAAATTAATTCTATTAATATTAAATATATAGTTGTTGCAAAAGATTTACCCCAAAAAATAGATTCTCTACTCATAGAAGATATTAACAAGGCTTTCATCATTCCATTTTGCATCTCAAGTTGCATTGTTCTGTTAATAATTATCACTCCAGAAAATGTGATCGACACCCATAATATTGCAGGAACAACAATATAAATAATTTCAGTAGTCGGATTAAATGCAAAATTGAAAATTAGAACTTCCAGAATAGTAAAAATTAATACTGAAATAAAAATTTCTTTCGAACGAACCTCTAATAAAAAATCCTTATATAAAACAATCCAAATATGAGTAATTATTGATTTCATTGATGAATCAACCTGTTATCTTCAAGCAAAAAATTTTGTGAAAATTTTTCTAATGCTTTGAAATCATTATGAGTAGTTAGTACTACACATCCGTCAGAACCTACAAATTCTGACAAAATTGAAAAAAATATCTCTAAAGATTTTTGATCCAAACCTGTTTCTGGCTCATCTAACAACAAAACCTGTGGACTATGAATCAATGCTCTAGCCAATCCCACTCTTTTTCGAAATCCATGAGACAAATTATGAATTTGTTGATCCAAGTATTTGGATATCTCCAGTTTATCGACCCAAAATTCAATTTCATCTCTAACATTTGAAATTGAATAAACTTTTGCAAAAAACTGAAGGTTTTCCTTTACTGTCAGTCGTTCATATAACATAGGAAGATGGTCTAAAATTCCCAATGAATTCCTAATATTGTGCAGGTTTTTTTTAGAATCCACTCCTTTATAAAAAACGGTTCCAGAATCTGGGCTGATGTGAGTTGATAATATCGAAAGCAAAGTTGATTTTCCAGATCCATTCATTCCCCGAATAATAGTCACTTGGTTTTGCATTACAGAAAAAGATATATCGTGTAATACTCTAGACCTACCAAAAGACTTATTTATAGAATCTACTTGAATATATGGTTGCTTCATATCAATCATTTTTTATAAATTTAAATCAATAAGGATATATTAATGCCATCATTTGACGACATAAGCCAAGAATACAACAATTTAGACGTTGAGGTTGAAATTAAAACTGAAAAAAGTATCAGAAATGATCTTTTACTAGGATTTGATTATGAATATCCTGAATCTGGTGCTGAAGTGACAATTGACTCTGATGAATTTACCGCAGTTTGTCCTTTAACAGGACTACCTGATTTTGGTACATTGATAATTAAATATGTACCTAAACATCTTTTAATTGAATTAAAATCTCTGAAATATTATCTACTTTCATATACTAGTGTCGGTATTGTTCAAGAACATGCAGCAAATAAAATATTAAATGACTTGATTCAAAAATATGATCCTGTTTCTATAACCGTAGAATTAGATTATAAAATTCGTGGAGGACTTCACACGGTAGTGATTGTCTCAAATTAAAAAGAAGATTTATTCTATTGAATCATGTAAACTTCTCCAAACATGAAATTGAGGACATTATGACTAATTACGCAAGATTTTCTACCAAAAACAAGATAGCTTATGGAATTGTAGAAGGGGAAACAATTACTGAAATATCCAATTCACCATTAGAGGCTTACAACGTCCTAAAAGAAACTCACAATTTAAGCGAAGTTAAACTTCTATCACCAGTAGAACCCAGTAAAATTATTGCAATCGGCCTAAATTACAAGAGTCATCTTGGCGACAGACCTGGGCCTAAATCTCCTGAACCTTTTATCAAAGCACCAAACTCTGTAATTGGACATGGCGATGAAATAATTATTCCTAAAATTGCCCTAGAAGAAAAAATCAAAATTCAACCTGAAGCCGAACTAGCTGTAGTAATAGGAAAAGAATGTAAAAGTGCAACTCAAAACAATGCACTAGATTACGTATTTGCTTACACTTGTGGAAATGATGTTTCAGGTAGAGATTGGCAAAGAAATGATCTTCAATGGACTCGAGCTAAATCTTCCGATACATTTGCACCAATAGGCCCATGGATGACAACAAATCTTGATCCAACAAACATTCAGGTAATTTGTCGAGTGAACGGTGAAGAAAAACAAAACCAAAACACCTCTGATTTATTACATCCTCTAGCTAAAATAATTGAATATGTAAGTGCTGTTGTCACGTTGATGCCGGGTGACGTAATCATGACAGGAACTCCTGGAACTCCGGGGGACATTTTCCCAGGAGATGTAGTAGAGGTTGAAATTAGCGGAGTAGGCGTTCTGTCAAATCCAGTAGTAGCAGAAAATTAAAAACCAAAATTTTCTAATCTCAAAAAAAATAAATCACTTCCAGTTCCTAAAACCCAATAATAGATAATATAAATACCAGAAATTATCATTGCAAATTTCCCTAATGAAGAAATTATCGGCGTAAGTCCGTTTACAATTTTCTGTACCGCGTCATCAAAAAACAATACACCTAAAGTTACTCCTGTAATGATAGTACCCATGCCTAAACTATAAAAAATCATCCCTAAAAATACATCTATCAAGTTATCTGAAGAAATACCCACACCAATAATTATTCCAAGGGCTGCCAAAAATACTGGAAGTGCACAACTGATTGAAATCAATGCATAAGCTATTCCAAACAAAAAAGTTTGAAAATTGCTACTAACATTTCCAAATTGCAAAGAAGAAAATAATCCTGAAGAAAATTTCGTATTACTGAGTAACAAATAAACACCTAAACTCATGATCAAAAAACCGATCAGCACTGAGATAATTGGAAGAAAAGACGCGACAAAAGTTCCGCCTAAAATCAAAACAAAAGAGACTAGAGCAAACACTAGTAAAAATCCCATTGTCATAAATAAACCTAAAATGATCCCACGAAAAATTAAAGAAACAAAAGATTCCTGAGATTTTTTTTGGTCTAATTGAAATCCAATATATGCTGGAAACATAGCAATTCCACATGGATTAAACGCCGCTACTGAACCTGCACTAAATGCAAAAAATAAGGTTAATTCCATTTTTTATTTTTTAAAACGGAATATTTTAAATATTGATTTAACTGAAATAGGGTTATCGATTCTATTAGTTCTAACTCTTGGTACAGAAACTAAAATAAAAATCATAGTTACGAAAAATAAAGTTAAAACACTAAAGAGGTAAATGCGAGTAATGAGAGTAAGTAAAATTGATAGAACTATTCCTAAAATCAATCTAAAAAATGTAAGTGGCCCTATTCTCCGAGTAGTAGCGTCTAAAAACCAAAAGTTTAAATCTTCCATAAAACTCTTTTGAGAATTCTTATTTGAATTAGATAGTTCCGGAGTAACTTCTTGTTTTTTTTCTAAAATTTCTTCAATTTCGTCTTCAAATTTTTCAGGCATCTCATTACCTAGATTGATTAAAAAACCTATGGTTTGATCGTAAAGTACATTAACAATTAGTGTCAAGAAATCATATAAAATGATACTTAATCATTGGTTGGTGATATAATTGTTAGGCTGCTCTAAATTTTAAACACAGGTGATAAGTTGATAATTTCACAAGATGAAATTCAAGACAGACAAACAGTTTTACACATTGAACTCGAGGAAAATGATGTAGACCCATTCATTAACCGCGCTTACCAACGTGTTGTGCAAAAAGCGAACATACCGGGTTTCCGAAAAGGAAAAGCCCCGAGATCTGTGATAGAACAATTTTATGGTAAAGATTACTTACTTAATGAAATAATAGAAACAATGCTTCCTGAAATGACATTTCAAGCTATTCAGGAGCAAGAATTAGATGCAGTTGGATTACCAAGTATTGATCTACAAGAAATTAATCCTGTCAAATTTAATGCAACTATTCCGTTAAGACCCGAAATTGAATTAAATTCATACAAAGACATTCGAATAGAAAAACAAGAAATTGAAATTACTGAAGAATCAATTAATGAACGGCTTGAACAGCTTAGATTGAGTATCGCTACCTGGGAACCATTTGAATCAGAGATAGAAGAAGGCAATATGATCACGGCTCAAATCAAATGTTCTCTCTCAGATGAAATCATAATAGAAGAATCTGACGCTGTATATTTAGTCAATGAGGAAATTGGAAGGCCTTTTCCAGGATTCTCAACAAAATTAATAGGGTTAAAAGTTGATTCACAAGATTCATTTGAATTAGAAATAGCAGAAGATTTTAGCGATCCTAAATTGGCAGGCCAAACAATAAATTGCGAAGTATTAATTAAAGATATTAAACACAGAGTTCTTCCTGAACTTAATGACGATTTTGCAAAAGGAATTGGCGAAGGGTATGAAACCTTAGACGAACTAAAAGAAGAAATTCAAAAAGGGATACAAACAGAATCTGAACAACAAAGTAACTTTGATTTTAGAGAAAGTATTATAGAGTCAGTAATTAAAGAAGCAAATATTTCAGTACCACCTTTATTAATACAAAATGAAGCGGAGAATATTATTCAACAACATACTCAAATGGTCACTCAAGCAAATATGGCTATACAAGATTATCTACAATCAATAGGTAAAACTGAAGAAGAATTACAGAACGAAGCTCAAGAAGAAGCTGAAGGTAGAATCAAAAGATCTTTTTTAATATCTAAAATTGCTGAAGAAGAAAACATAGAAATTTCAGATGACGAAATTGAAATTAAAATTCAAGAAATTTTTTCAAACTCAGAAGGTGAAATTCCAAACTCCACTCAAAATGAAGAAATGAGAAATTATCTTTTTAGAACACTACTGACAGATAAGACGATTGAAAGACTAGAAGAAATTGCATCAGGAAAAGAATCTGATTTGCCAAATGAAAAGATTGACGAAACAGAAGGAGAATAATTTGATCAACAATAATTTTGAAAACATCATCCCTTATGTAGTAGAAAGAGATCCTAGAGGTGAACGAACATATGACATTTACTCTCTTCTATTAAAAGAACGAATTATATTTTTAGGTACTGGAATTAATGATCAAGTTGCTAACGCTATCATTGCTCAGTTGCTGTTTCTAGATCGAGAAGACCCTGAAAGAGATATCAATTTATATATCAATTCTCCCGGAGGAGTAATTACAGCTGGATTAGCTATATATGACACAATGCAATTAATTCGACCTGATGTGTCAACTATATGTGTTGGAATGGCTGCAAGTATGGGAACTGTTTTACTTTGTGGCGGAGCAACCGGAAAAAGGTTTGCTTTACCTAATTCCACTATTCACATGCATCAAGCTTTAGGTGGAGCTCAAGGACAAGCGTCAGATATAGAAATAGCAGCTAGAGAAATAATTAGGATGCAAGACAAAATTAGAACGATTATGTCAGAGCACACCAAACAACCTTATGAAAAAATAGCTAGAGACTCTGATAGAGATTTCTATATGAGTGCAGATCAAGCTCAAGAATATGGATTAATAGACGTTGTGATGTCCTCTCACAATACAGAATCAAAATAGGATTTTTCAATGTCAAATCAAAATACAGATTATTTTTGTTCTTTTTGCAACAAACCACAAGTTCAAGTAAAAAGATTGATAGCCGGTCCTGATCAGGTATTTATATGTGATGAATGTGTAACATTGTGTGAACAGATCATTTCAGAAGAAAATCCAGAAAAACCAAATTCAATTATCAATCCTCTAGATCGTGGGATCACACCTAAATACATATTTGAACGACTAGAAGAATATGTGATAGGCCAATCTGATGCAAAAAAAATACTTAGTGTTGCAGTTTATAATCACTACAAAAGAGTATGGTCAAATCATCAAAATAATTCTGAAATAGAATTACAAAAAGCTAACATTTTAATGTTTGGTCCATCTGGATCAGGTAAAACACATTTAGCTCAAACTTTAGCAAAAATTTTAGAAGTACCATTTGCAATAGCAGATGCAACTTCTCTAACAGAAGCAGGTTACGTAGGAGAAGACGTTGAAAATATTTTATTAAGATTGATTCAATCGGCCGACAATGATATTAAACGTGCGGAGCATGGAATCATCTACATAGATGAAATAGATAAAATAGCAAGAAAGAACCCCAATCCATCAATTACCAGAGATGTTTCAGGAGAAGGAGTTCAACAAGGATTATTAAAAATCATAGAAGGTTGCATCGCAAATGTTCCTCCTCAGGGCGGGAGAAAACATCCTCATCAAGAATTTATGCAAATCAAAACTGACGATATTTTATTTATGGTTGGTGGGGCATTTGAAGGAATGACTGAAATCATAGAACGAAGAATTCGCAAAGATAATTTCACATTGGGATTCAAATCTACTGAACAAAAAAGAAACCATTCCAACAACAAAAATGATATCAGACATCATATTAATGCTGATGATTTGGTTGAGTACGGTTTTATACCTGAATTTGTGGGAAGACTCCCAGTGCCAGTGACATTAGATGAATTACTACGAGATGATCTAATTAGAGTACTAACCGAACCTAAAAATGCATTTATTAAACAATATCAAGCACTTTTTGAAATGGATGAAGTTTCTTTGGAATTTACCGATTCTGCGTTAGAAGCTGCAGCAGAAAAAGCAATAGAGCAAAATACTGGAGCAAGAGGATTAAGATCTATTTTAGAAAAAACATTACTAGAAACCATGTATGAACTTCCTAGCTTAAAGGGGAAATTTTCATGTGTGGTTGATGCAAATTCTATATTAGGTGAAGAGCCTATAAAAATTGTCAGATCAAATAATGGGGAAATTGTAGATATCCCTAATTTACAAATTAAATCTGCTTCTTAATCTTCATTAATTAAAGCTATATTTAATTCTCTCAACTGATCATCTTCAATTTCGGAAGGAGCACCAAACAAAGGATCCATTTGGCTTTGAGTCTTTGGAAAAGCAATTACATCTCTAATAGAATCTTTGCCTAGTAGTATCATTACCAACCTATCAATTCCGGGGGCAATTCCTCCATGAGGGGGTGCTCCATATTCTAGAGCGTCAAGTAATTGTGAAAATCTCTCAGAAACATCTTCTTTTGAATATCCCAAAACTTCAAAGATTTTCTCTTGGAGATCTCTATTATGTACCCTAATAGACCCACTAGCCATTTCTAAACCGTTACAAATCAAATCATATGATTGAGCTATAACCTTACCTGGATCAGAACTCAAAAAATCAGCATATCCATCTTTTGGTAAACAAAAAGCATGATGAGATGCTTTCCATTTTTTTTCCTGTTGATCCCAATCAAAAAGAGGAAAATCTGTAACAAATGCTAAAGCAAGGTCATTGGGGTTAATTAAATTCATTTTCTCGCCCATTAAATGCCTCAATGAGGCTAAGGAAGCATTAGTAGATTCAATATCACCTGCTATTATAAATACAAGATCACCAGGATTCGCTTCAGTGATTTTTAAAACCTTTGAAATATGATCGTGATCTAAAAATCTTAAAATATTTGACTTTACTTGATCCATTTCAAAGTCTTCAATAGATTTTGATAATGGATCAATTGCTATAGAAATTAATCCATTTGCACCTCTTGATTTCACAAATTCGGTGAAATCATCAATTTCTTTTCTAGTAAATTCAAAAGCTTTAGGGACACAAAACCCTTTAATAATCCCATTAGATGAAATTACATTTTGAAAGACTTGAAAATCTAAGCTTTTAAACATGTCAGAAAGGTCATGCATTTTCATTCCAAACCGTAAATCTGGCCTATCTATGCCATAAGAATCCATAGCTTCTTGATAAGTAATTCTAGGGAAAGGTACAGGTATATTTTTTTCAGGCAAAATTGTAGAAATCATTTTAGAAAATAGATTTTCAGTCAAACTCAATATATCTTCTTGAGAAACAAAACTCATTTCTAGATCCAATTGAGTAAACTCAGGTTGTCTATCAGACCTAGAATCTTCATCTCTGAAACATCTAGCAATTTGAAAATATTTCTCTATTCCACCAACCATTAGTAATTGTTTCAATTGTTGTGGAGATTGAGGAAGAGCATAAAATGTACCTGGATAAAGTCTACTAGGAACAACATGATCTCTAGCTCCTTCTGGGGTACTTTTAATCAGAATAGGAGTTTCTATTTCAATAAACTCTTCTGCGTCCAAAAAATCTCGAATGTATTTAACTACTTTGTGTCGTGTAATTAAGGCATTTTTCATTCCTTCTCGACGTAAATCAACATACCTGAATTTCAAACGTAAATTTTCATCAACGTCAGTTTCTTCATTCACATAAAATGGTGGGGTAAAAGATTCATTAAGCACATTGATTTCATCTGCAAAAATTTCTATTTCACCTGTAGGTAGTTCGGGATTTACTGCCTGGGAATCACGAGATAAAACAGTACCTTTAACTTGAATTACCCACTCATTCCTTAGTGATTCAGCTATTTCATGGGCTTCATGTGAAATTTCAGGATTAAAAACAATTTGAACTATTCCAGACCTGTCTCTCAAATCTATAAAAATTAAATTCCCATGATCCCGTCTACGATGAACCCATCCCGCAACCGAGATTACCTCAGACACATTACTAGATGATAATTCTCCACAATTTATTGTTTTTAACAAATCAATATCTCCATATCAGCATTTTCAGTAAATTATTATAGTGCTAAATCTGCTGTTCTAGCCATTTTTCTTTATTCAAAATATCACGATCCCAAATGATTCTATTAATCAAAGTATACGGAAAACGTGATAAAACAGTTGACGGAGAGTTAGACAAAATTCTCTTTAAAATCACTAGAAAAAGAATACTCATAACTATTAAAAATACATTTAATTCTCTATCAAAACCTATCATTAAAAATGGTAGGCAAATTATAGCAATTAAAGTCCAAAACCCACTGTCCTTATATATAAGAAGCCTTCCAATCACTGCTAATAAAGCAAATAAAATTAATACTTCAATATATAATCCCAAAGCGCAAAACACTCCAATTGAAGTTAAAACTCCACGTCCTCCCTTAAAAATTAAAAAAGCAGACCAATTATGACCAATAATTAAAGCGATTACACAAAAATATAAATATAACTCTGAAAGATTCAATTGATGTAAAAATAAAGTACATAAATATCCTTTACATACTAAATCAATTACCCCAACCAGTACTCCCCATAATGGTCCCACATTGGCAATAACATTGGCTGCACCTGAACTTTTTGAGCCAGTCTTTAAAATATCAGTTTTATTTAACCAATTTGAAACTATATACCCTATAGGTACAGATGCAAACAAATAAACCAACACGAATGACATAATACTTGTTTTGTCTAAGTGAATATTATCTAGCGTATTCTACAGATCGTTTTTCTCGAATAACAACTACTTTTATTTGCCCAGGATATGCAAGTTTATCTTCAATATTTTTAACAATATCTCTAGCTAATCCAGCAGATTTAACATCATCCATAGAATCAGGCTCAACCATTATTCTCACTTCTCTACCAGCTTGAACTGCAAAACATTTCTCTACACCTTCAAAACTACCGGCTACTTCTTCTAATTCTTCCATTCGTTTTGCGTAATTTTCAACTGTATCTCTTCTAGAACCAGGTCTAGCTGCACTTAAAGCATCTGCTGCTGCAACAACAAAAGATTCAGTACTACTCATTTCATCGTCATGGTGTTCAGCTATACAAGTAATAACTCGATGAGAAATTTTGTATTTTTTTGCAAAATCTGCGCCAATTTCAGCGTGAGGACCTTCTATTTCATGAGTCATTGCTTTACCAACATCATGCAATAGTCCGCCCAACTTGGCTGTTTTTACATTAGCTCCAATTTCTGAGGCAAGCATACCTGCCAAATGAGAAGTTTCAAGAGAATGCATTAACACATTACTACCGTAACTATATCTGTACTTCAATCTTCCCAGTAATTTAATTAATTCCGGATGTAATCCTCTTACATCAGCCTCTAAAACAGCAGATTCGCCACTTTTCCAAATGATTTCATCTATTTCTTCAGTAGCTTTATTTACCATTTCTTCAATTCTGGCAGGATGAATTCGACCATCAGCAACCAATTTAGTTAAAGCTAATCTTGCAATTTCTCTTCTCACTGGATCAAAGCAGGAAATTGTGATTGCTTGAGGGGTATCATCAATGATCAAATCTACCCCAGTAGCTTTCTCAATAGATCGAATATTCCTACCCTCTCTACCTATTAGCCTACCTTTCATATCATCACTAGGTATTTCTACAGTGCTAACTGTAGATTCAGACACTACATCAGACGCTAGTCTTTGCATTGCCTGCCCCAAAACCATACGAGCCTTATCGTTGGCTTCACTTTTCGCAGTATCTTCAAAATCCTTATATTTTACTGCGAGATCATGTTTGATATCGTCCTCTGCTCTATTCATAATAAGGTCTTTTGCCTCATCCATGGATAGCTCAGCTACAGTTTCTAATTGTTGATTTTGTCTTTCGACTAAATTGTCTAAATCAGCTTTTATAGAATCAATTTCAGATTCACGTTCATTAACTCTTTTTTCACGTTTCTCTAAGTTAATAGATCTTTTTTCTGAATTCTCATCTCTTCTAGCTATTCTTCTTTCATTACGTCTAACTTCAGATCTTCTTTCTTTTAGCTCATTTTCAGTTTCTCTTCTACTTTGAAGAGATTCTTCTTTAGCTTCGAGAATTATAGATCTTTGTTTTTCTTGAGCTTCATCTAAAATCTTCTCAGCTTGAGTCTGAGCTACAGAATTATTCCGAAGAGTAATCAGACGTTTTATTAATAAACCAAAACTTAAACCAACAATTAAACTGATTAGGACGGCTATCGCTAAAATTAAAATATCCACGCGATTCCTCCATTATTCAGTTGTTAATAATTTCAAAAATATGAAATAATTTTCTATTATTATATCATAGTGACCATATTTGAATTTAAAAGCCTATTTTATTTCCTTTCTGAGACATCATTCTCATCATCTTTTTTTGCCCACCGGGAGATGACATAGCTTTCATCATTTTTTTAACTTGTTTAAATTGATTCAATAATTGATTAACGTCTTGTGCTGTAGTACCACTTCCTTGAGCAATCCTTTTGCGTCTACTTCCACCAATCAATTCAGGTTTTTGCCTTTCTGTGGGAGTCATTGACAAAATTATTGCTTCTGCTTTAGACAAATGTGAACCGTCTAATTGATCAGCATTCATCTTACCCTTCATTTGTGAAAATCCTGGAATCATATCCAGCATTTGTCCAATAGGGCCCATATTTTGAACTGCTTGCATTTGAGATAAAAAATCTTGTAAATCAAATGTTTCATTTTTGATTTTTTTTTCTAATTCTGCTGTTTGTGTTTCATCAAATTGAGATCTAGCTTTTTCAACTAATGTAACAACATCACCCATACCCAAAATTCTGTCTGCTAATCTTTCCGGATAAAATATTTCCAATTGATCAGTAGCTTCTCCCATACCTATAAATTTAACCGGAATTCCTGTTACAGAATTAATTGATAAAGCAGATCCACCCCTTGCATCTCCATCCATTTTTGTAAGTACTAACCCAGTAACTCCTATGTGTTCATTAAATTCTGTGGCAATATTCACTGCTTCTTGACCAGTCATAGCATCAACTACTAATAAAACTTCAACAGGATCAATTCGGTGATAAATTTCTTTGAGTTCTTTCATTAATGCTTCATCTATTTGAAATCTACCTGCAGTATCTACAATCACATGACTAGCATTAATATTTTGACTATCTTTTAATCCTTTTGCTGCTATTTCAGAGGCAGAAAATTCTGTCCCATATTCAAATACTTGAACGTCAATTTGAGAAGACAATGTCTTTAATTGATCAATTGCTGCAGGTCTATGAATGTCAGCTCCGACCAAAGTAGGTAAATTACCAGTTTTTTTTAAAAATGAAGCTAATTTTGATGAAGTAGTAGTTTTACCAGAACCATTCAATCCCACCATCATGATCACTGAAGGGTTTTTATCTGAAACTAATAATTTTGAAGATTTTTCTCCAAGTATAGTTAT
>CETB01027647.1_pt1 | contig 42790 bp, 43 predicted proteins | sample 356381 | NCBI WGS metagenome assembly CETB01 (sample SAMEA2622545, study PRJEB7988) | marine metagenome | biome: marine biome (ENVO:00000447); feature: deep chlorophyll maximum layer (ENVO:xxxxxxxx); material: "saline water (ENVO:00002010), including plankton (ENVO:xxxxxxxx)" | depth 155 m | reverse complement strand
AAAAAACCCTATTTAAAATGCTTGAACGAACAAGTATCATAGAAATATAATCCCCGCGTACGATAAAAACAGGAGTCAAACATGACATTTATAATAACCTCACCATGCGTAGACCTAATGGACAAAGCTTGTGTAGATGTTTGTCCAGTAGACTGCATTTATGAAGCCGAAGAATTAAACCAATTAGTTATCAACCCTGAAGAATGCATAGACTGTGCTGCATGTGAACCAGTATGCCCAGTATCAGCCATTTTTTCAGAAGATGACGTGCCAGATGAGGACGAAAATTTTATAGACATTAATTACAAGTTCTTTGACCTAGAAAGATAGCAAAAAAAAGGTATAATCCTGTTGAGAGGATTACCTATTAACGACAAAATGAAAAAACGGAGGTGTCACTCCGTTTTTTTTGTTAAGGAGCAAAATTAATTGAATTCTAAAAAAACCCTCAAAACCACATCAAAAACATTTCAATATTATTCAATTGAAGAACTAGAAAAAGAAAAATTAATAGAACTTTCTAAAACTCCCTATTCAATTAGAGTCCTTTTAGAAAATGTATTAAGAAATAGTGACCGAGGCCCAGCTACTTTTGAACACGTCAAACTTGTAGCTTCATGGAGGCCAAATGCAAAACCACAAAGTGAATTCCCGTATATGCCTGGTAGGGTTGTACTGCAAGACTTTACAGGTGTCCCTGTGGCTGTTGATATTGCAGCTATGAGAGACGCAGTCTCAGAGGCAGGAGGAGATGCTTCAATAATTAACCCCATAGTAAGGTCAGAGTTAGTAATAGATCATTCAGTTCAAGTAGATCATTTTTCATTACCTGAAGCTCTAAACCTCAATATAGAAAAAGAATTCGAACGAAACACAGAAAGATATCAACTTTTAAAATGGGCACAAAATGCTTTTGACAACTTTAAAATTGTTCCTCCAGGAACAGGAATCGTTCATCAAGTAAACTTAGAATATTTGGCTGAAGTAATACTCAATAACTCTGATGATCAAACACCCGTAGCATTTCCAGATACATGCGTGGGGACTGACTCACACACCACTATGATAAATGGATTAGGAGTTTTAGGATGGGGCGTTGGTGGAATAGAAGCAGAAGCAGTAATGCTCGGGCAACCTTATTACATGGTTGTCCCTGAAGTAGTAGGCGTAAGATTAACAGGTAAACTTCCTGAAGGAGCTACCGCTACAGACCTAGTTCTTTCAATAGTTGAAATGCTTAGAAAAGTGGGAGTAGTAGAAAAATTTGTTGAATTTTATGGTCCTGGGCTAAAAGATCTACCTTTAGCTGACAGAGCTACTATTGCAAATATGGCACCTGAATATGGCGCAACATGCGGTTTCTTTCCTATAGATCACCAAACAATCAAATATCTTAGAGATACAGGAAGAGATACAGAAACATGTGATTTAGTTGAGGAATACTCAAAAATCAACAATTTCTTTTACGATGAAGTTAATGAACCTTCCTATACTACAGAATTAAATTTTGACATCTCATCAGTATCTCCATCAATGGCAGGCCCAAAAAGACCTCAAGACAATGTCACATTACAAAATGTAGCAAACAATTTTAAAGAATCATTCGAAATTTCTTCGTCCAAAAATATAATTTCCATAGATGATCAAAAAGTAGAAATAGGTGATTCTTCAGTTGTGATTGCAGCTATTACTAGTTGTACAAATACATCAAACCCTTCTGTAATGGTTGGGGCAGGATTACTAGCTAGAAATGCTCGCAAAAAAGGACTTCAAAGAAAACCTTGGGTTAAATCTAGTTTAGCTCCGGGGTCCACAGTGGTCACAAGATATTTAGAGTCAGCAGGGTTACACAAAGATCTAGATTATTTAGGATTCCACACAGTAGGATATGGTTGTACTACTTGTATAGGAAATTCAGGTCCCTTACCGCAACCTGTTGCTGAATCAGTATCAGATAATGATCTAACTGTAGCTGCTGTATTGAGTGGTAACAGGAACTTTGAAGGAAGAGTTCACCCACAAGTGAAAGCAAATTATTTAGCTTCTCCTGTTCTTGTAGTGGCATATGCTTTAGCAGGAACCATGGATATCAATCTTATTGATGACCCAATAGGACAAGACCAATCTGGAGAAGATGTATTTTTAAGAGATATTTGGCCTTCACAAAACGATATTGCAGACACTATAGCTACAAGCTTAACTCCTGAAATGTTTAAAGAACAATATGATGTAGTAGTTGATGGCCCTACAGAATGGCAAGAATTATCAACTTCCACTGGGGTAAATTTCAAATGGGATCTTGAATCGACTTACATTCAAAAACCACCATATTTTGAAAACTTTTCCCAAAAACCTCAATCAAAATCAGAAATTTTAAATGCCCGAGTTTTGGTGAGTGTACAAGATTCAGTAACTACAGACCATATCTCTCCTGCAGGATCTATACCTCCTAGTGCCCCAGCAGGACAATTCTTAACTTCAAATGATGTACCTCGACATCAATTTAACTCTTTTGGTTCTAGAAGAGGTAATCATGATGTTATGGCAAGAGGAACTTTTGGAAACATCAGATTAAGAAATCAATTGGTTCCTGATCTTGAGGGAGATTGGACAATCCACTTACCTTCAAAAGAATCTATGCGTATTTATGAAGCATCTGAAAAATATAAACAAGAAAATGTCCCATTAATTATTCTTGCAGGAAAAGAATATGGCACAGGAAGTTCTAGAGATTGGGCAGCAAAAGGCCCTATGTTGCTTGGAGTAAGGGCTGTAATAGCTGAAAGTTTCGAACGAATCCACAGATCTAATCTAATCGGAATGGGAGTTCTACCTTTGGTATTTCAAAAGGGGGAGTCTGTTAAATCATTGGGATTAGATGGAACAGAAACATTTGATATACCTGACGTTTCAAATTCAGTTACACCCGGATCTACAATTCATATCAAAGCAACAGCAGAAAACGGTAATGTAACTGAATTTGATGTACTAGCAAGAATTGATACTGCGATTGAAAACGAATACTACAAGCATGGGGGATTACTTCCTTATGTATTAAGACAAATGATGCTTGATTAAGGAGTTGATATGACAAATAAATTAACTGGAAAAACAGCAATAGTTACTGGTGGCAACAGCGGAATCGGAGAATCCACAGCCCACTTATTTGCACAACACGGCGCAAATGTCATTATTATGGCAAGAAGAGAAGAACAAGGCATTCAAGTACAAGAATCTATCAATTCTCAAGGTGGAAAATCTACTTTTATCAAAATGGATGTAGGAAACCCTGAGTCAGTAAGTTCCGCTATAGAAAAGGCTGCAAAAGTATATGGTGACGTCCACATTCTTTTTAATAATGCTGGACATGGTGGAGGACAAAATTTTCCAGATACTACAGTTGAAGAATGGAATACAGTAATTAATGACAATCTAAATGGAACATTTTATGTGTCAAAAGCAGTTTGGCCTCACATGGTTAAATCAGGAGGTGGGGCTATAGTAAATATGTCTTCATTAGCTGCTGTAAGAGGATTCAGCCCTAGAATGATGGATGAATATGGAGTTACAGCTCCTTCATATTATGCAGCCAAGGCAGGAATTGAAGCATTGACTAGGCAAATGGCGGGGGTAGGAGGCAAACATAACATCAGAGTCAACTGTATCAGGCCCGGACAAATCTTAACTCCCGGAGCTACTCGCGGAACTATTAATGATCCAGATGGAGGTCATCATGTTTTTGAAACCATGTTTGACATGGCACAAATTGTTCCGGGTCCGGGATACGCTATAGATGTTGCTAATTTAGTTCTGTTCCTTGTATCTGAAGATTCAAGATTTATTACTGCGGAGATGGTAAATATAGACGGTGGAGTAGCAGCTAAAATTTAATCAACTCACCAAAAATTCTTTAATTAATACATTAAAATATGATTTGATTTGTTGATGTTCTTTTAGATTCAATTCTGGATCTAAATCCAGTATTTGCCTCGCTTCATTAACTGCCACAGACAAAATGTCTTGGTCATCTACTATAGAAGCAATTTTGAACAATGGCTGACCACTTTGTTTTGTGCCGATATATTCACCAAAACCTCTTAGCTTCAAATCTTCTTCAGACAAAACAAACCCGTCCGGAATTCGACGTAATAATTCTATTCGAGTTTTTGCATCATCAGAAGGCTTGTCTGCAAGCAAAATACAATAGCTTTGATGAGGACCTCTACCAACTCTTCCTCTAAATTGATGCAGTTGAGACAAACCAAATCTATCAGCACCATCAATGAACATTACTGAAGCATTAGGAATATCTACTCCAACTTCAATAACAGAAGTGCACACCAAAATATTAATGTCACCATTGCGAAAACTTTCCATGACTTTATCTTTTTCAAAAACTTTCATTTTCCCATGCAATAACCCAATATTAAATTGAGGAAATACTTCTTTAGATAATCTGATGTGTTCTTCTACTGCTGAGCGTGACTGTAATACTTCTGATTCATCAACTAAAGGACAGACAATAAAAGCCTGACGACCTTTAAGAACTTGATCATAAATAAATCTATACACGCGTTCTCTTGAAGTTTCTTTAGAAGTTTCTATAGGTTTTCTTCCAGATGGTAATTGTTTAATTATTGAAAGATCAAAATCGCCATTCATCGCTAAAAATAAAGATCTAGGTATTGGAGTAGCTGACATAGCCAACAAATGAGGACGAGGATTCACCCTGTTCAATACTTCTCTTTGTTCTAAACCAAATCTATGTTGTTCATCTATTACCACTATCGCTAAATTTGGAATGGCAATTGTGTCCTGGATTAATGTGTGAGTACCTACAATCAAATCAATTTCAAGATTTTTCAGCATTGCACGAATTCTTTGTTTTTCAGAATCTTTCATGCTTCCTGTTATTAGAGCAACAGAAATTGATTTGTTGTGCTGATCAATCTTAAAAACACTTATATAATTTTCCCTATAAATTTCTTCTGCTCCCCCAAACATTTTTTTTATACTAATAAAATGCTGTTCAGCCAAAACTTCGGTAGGCGCCATCAATGCCCCTTGTAAACCTTGATCAATTACAGACAAAATACTGTGAATAGCAACTAATGTTTTTCCACTTCCAACATCTCCTTGTAACAATCTCCGCATAGGCTGACCACTCGCCATATCGCGAGTTATATCATTCATAGAATTTATCTGATCAGTTGTAGGAGTAAATTCTAATAATTGCAGGAACATTTTTGGTAGATGCGTATCTGGAGAAATCAAATATGATTTCACGGACTTTAACCATTCTATTTTGCGTTTCTGTACAGAAAGTTGGAGAAAAAACAATTCATTAAACACCAATCTCCGCCTAGCATTATTAAATGATCTGAAAGAATCAGGATAGTGAAATTTTCTTATACTAGTTTTTAAATCCATCAATCCCAATCTAGACAAAAAGTTATCGGGTAAGAAATCATTGATTTGATCTGAAGCAATCATCAACGCTCGAAAAATCATTGTTCTAATTGTTTTTTGTCTCAGCCCAAGACTTAAAGGATAAACAGGAACTAAGCGACCAGTATGCAAATTTGGTAATTTTTTATCTATTGGCTCAAAAGAAGGGTTTTGCAAAGAAATTTTTCCATTTAAAGACACCACCTTTCCACTCATCATAATTTGAGAACCTTTTTTCAAATCTTTCAAAATCCATTGCTGATTATAAAAAGTTACTAAAATTGAACCAGTAGAATCACTTCCTCGAACAAAAACATCTGATCTTCCTCTTCTACTTTTCACTAGCCTAGCATCTGATACTGTCAATAACACTGATTGAGATTTACCTACTATTAGATTATTTACCATTACAACGTCACTAAAATCATCATGCCTATCTGGAAAATGCATTAATAGATCTTGAACAGATTGAATTGAAAACTTTTCCAATAATATTTTGGAGTTCCGTTGAGAAACAGGAGGGCCTAATTTATGTATTGAATCCTCAAGAAAAACTTGAGATTTTTCACTAGTATTATTAGTTTTAGTTCGAGTTTTTTTAATCTTGGGGGTATCAAAAAAACTTATCAAAACTGAGACCCATTTCAATCTTTGTTGCACGTTTAAAGATCGGTATGGTGTTTTTAAATGAAATTTAGCAGGAATAAATTCAATATGCTCATTAATAAATTCATCAATCCCGCCAATAACAACAGAATTATTACAACCATTTTTTTTCTCTTGTGTGAGAATACTAATAATAGTTTGTGACTTATCAAATGAATTTGTCATTAGCTCTACAAATCTCTGACAGTTTATTTAATAATTGAAACCAAATAATCATAATGATCTTGACCACCATAATATGTTTCTATGTTACTTTTAACAACTGATTCAACATTTTTTGACAAAAAATCGTCTACTTGAGATTTAATTCTATCTTTGCCGACCAAAATTATTACTCTTTCGTATTCAAGGTTCATTTCACTTTTGAGAATTTTGACCAGCAAAGAATCCAAAGTCTTCGCAGAATCAATAATTACTCCAGACTTCATTGCTATAGGATCCCCCGATAAAACATCATCAGTGTTATTGATTGAGATGTTTCTAGCCGAAGGAAAGATAAATATATTTTCAATATTAGGAATAATTTCTAACATGAGTTTTTCGTTAATTTCTAATTTCATTTGAGGATCAAATTCAGCAGCACATTCTAATCCTTGACCTAAGTTCTGTGTTGGTATGATTTTAATATTTAATTTAGTCATATTTGCGGCTTCGGATGCGGCAGAAAAAATATTTTTATCATTTGGTAACAAAATTAAATCCACATCACTACTTTCAAATCGCTTAAACAATCCAAGCAATTCAGACACACTTGGATTAGAATCTGGACTTAAAGAAAAAACGGTCGTAGCACCCAATTCTAAAAACATTTCCTTGTTGCCTTCTCCACTAGACAAAACAATCATTTTTACTAAATCTTCATCAACATTCAGTACTTCTGTACCATTTGAATATGACCCAAAAGCTTGTTTCTCCATATCTTCAACACTTAAGTCTTGGATTTCTCCTATTTTCTTAGCATTTGACATAACATTATCAACATCATTTGTGTGAAGATGAACTCTGTGTACAGGGGATTCTGAAAGTACAACTAACGAAGTGCATAAATTTTCAAGTTTGTTTCTAAGAACAGTTTCATCAGTTTCACTTATCAGGACAAATTGAGTACAAAAACCATATTCATCACCATGATCAAAATGATCACCTAAGGCTTGTTTAATTTTATTGCCTGAATCTTCAGGTGTTCGAACTGTAACAGATGCATCTAAAGACCTTGGTTGTAAGCAACTAAACTCGATAGCTTTGACAATAATTTCTATCCCATAACCTCCTGAATCGACTACACCACTGTCTTTCAATAATTGCATATGATTTGGAGTATCGTTTACTGATTTTTGCGCAAAATCGGAAAGGCTCGTCAACAAATCTTCTAAATTAGTATCAGTTTCAGAGAAGAAATAATTTAATTTATCTGAAATTTCACCAATTACAGTTAACATTGTGCCTTCAACAGGCTCACTAACAGATGAATATGCCTTATCTTTTGCTGTAGATAAAGCTACAGGAATATTAGACATCTGCCAATCAAGAGTTTCATTAAGGCAGCCAAACAATCCTCTAATAATTTGAGCTAGAATAACTCCACTATTCCCTCTTCCTTCGTATAATGCTGCTAGAGAAATAACTTTACTTAAATCCCCAATAGTGAAAATTTCCTGCTCTTGAACTCTAGATTGAACACCTTTCAATGTCCTATACATATTAGTCCCAGTATCTCCATCAGGAACAGGAAAAACATTCAAATCGTTTACATAATCTACATGTTTATCAAAATATGAAACCACATCATCAATCAACCTGATGACTGAATTAATAATATGTTTTTCGTTTTCTTTGCTTGAGTTCATATCATCCAAATTGAGATACGTTCTTAATCATGGTAGAATTTTGTGTCTATCTAAATAAAGGAGCACTAAGTTCGCTATTGTATTATTCGATAGTAACTTCGTCAAAGGCATAATATGGCTAGATGTGAACTACCAAATTGTAACAAAATAGTGACTACAGGAAATAATGTAAGTCATTCAAAAAGAAGAACTAAAAGGACTTGGAAGCCCAACATGCAAAGGGCAACCTTAGAAATAAACGGCGTTATTAAGCAAGTTTATGCATGCGCTAGGTGTATCAGAACTCATTATAAAACTGTACTCAAAGACTAACATCAACAGTCTCTTTACATTACAGTCTTTTTTCCTTGATAATTACTGTAAGCATGCAAATAACTGAGGAGTTTTATGTCTAAATACTCAAAAAATGAAGCTCAAGATTGGGCAAATATTAATGTGACTGGACAATGGTCTACATTAATGACCCCTTTTACGCCCGAAGACGATATTGATGAAAACGGAATCAGAAGTGATGTTAGAAGATTAATTGATTTAGGATCACAAGGTGCTGGTTGCACTTGGGGAATGGGTGAATTCTGGAGTCTCACTACTGAAGAACGGAAACAAGTTTATGAAATAGTGTCTGATGAATCCAAAGGAAAACTGTTAACTGCAGCTCACGTATCTCATTCATCTATAAAGACTGTAATTGATTTAGCTACTCACGCAGAAAATCAAAAATTTGATCTTCTAGTATTAGCTGCACCTTACTTTGTAACAAAAAAGGAAGACCAAGTAATAGAATGGGTCAACCTTTTAGCACAAAAAACAAACTTAGCAATCATGTTTTATAACTCTCCTCAGTTTGGTATTACAATGACTCCAAATGGGCTAAAAGAAATCTGTAAAATACCTAATGTAGTCGGAGTAAAAGAAGCTAGTTTCAATCCTGAAATTTCTATTGAAACTCATTTGGCTTTAGGAGAACAATCACTAATTAGCACACCTGACGAGTGGATTTTCCACAAAGGAAAAGAATTAGGTTTTCAACAAAAAGTAATGTTTGCTAACACATCTGATTGGAGATTTGACACGCCCGAAAGTAATTATTATGTTCAATTTATCAACAAAGCTATTGATGGGAACTTAGATATAGAAATGTACGAAGAACATTTAGCTCCTATAAAAGCTGTTTCTGACAAATGGTGGCAATATACAGTCAAAAAAATGAACGGTGCATTGCCAGCTTCTTTATGTAAATTTTGGGGCGAAATTATGGGAATGAGCGGTGGATCTGTAAGGCCACCACTTGTAGATTTATCAGATTCAGAAAAAACAGATTTAAAGAATGACATTGCCAAAGCTCGTAACAAATCAGTGATATCCTTGTAGTATAAAAATCAGGAGACAAAATTATGATTTTGATGGTTAGCGTCCAAGATCTTTATGAAGCCAAACAAGCCCTACAGGGTGGAGCAGACATTGTAGATGTCAAGAACCTCCAAGAAGCTTTAGTAGGTTCAGCACACCCAAACATTTTCAAACAAGTTCGTGACGAAGTACCAGGCAATCATCACGCAAGCCTTACATTAGGAGTAGTGCCTAATCAAGTAGGAACTGTTGCTATGGCAGTTTATGCTGCAGGTATTTTGGAAGCTACTTCTGTAAAAGTAGGATTCATGGTCAGTGAGTACCAACAAGCTTTAGAAATTTTACAGGCTTCAAAAGAAGCATTAGCTAATACTGAAACAAAATTAATAGGTTCACTGTTTGCAGACAATTTACTTTACAAAGGTGGAATAGATCCTAACTTAATGGTGAAATTAGCTAAAGAATCAGAATGTGATGGATGGTTAATAGATACATTGGTTAAAGACGGAAGAAACCTATTTGACTTTATACCTGAAGAAAGACTTAAAGAAATGGTTTTAGAGGGTAAAGAACTGGGTATGAGTACTGCACTATCTGGACATTTAAAAATGGATGACCTCGATGAATTAGCTCGAGTAAACCCTGATATCGTTGGAGTTAGGGGAGCAGTATGTCAAAAAGGTGACAGAGATTCTCGCGTTTATTGGGAGTCAGTCCTAGAATTCAAAACACAATTAGATTTGAGACAGAGTGGTGAAGTTGACGTATATAGCGGTAAAAACAATACTATCAATACCAATAACTGGAGAATAATTGACGGAACAGGTAAAACTTGCGCTGGAATAATTGCTGCATTAAGTCAACAAATTAACGAAGACTCAGAATCATTTGTTGAAGTAATAATCCCCGACGTGCTTAACTCATATGACCTAGTGGTTTGGGCTGAAAAAAACAAACATGACATTATTACTCAAAGGAAAGACCCTGAAGGATCTTTGAGAATGCTTATCAAACCATAAATATCAAAGGCATCCAAATGGAAATTGTTGAAATATTTTCAATCTTTGCAGATATAGTTTTAATTTTGAGCCTATTATTCATTAGTGTTTTATCGTTCATATTATTTCTAAAAATATCTAAAATCTTAAACTCCTTTAACAAGACTAAAAATGATGTTATAGATTTTATAAACATTTTTACAAATCCAAGCCAAATCAGCTCAAGTACTATCAAAAGTTTCGCAAGAGGTATAAAATTTATAAGTAGGATCAATCAACCTAAAAAGTAATAGGAGTATGAAATGTCAAAATATCATGACCATAACCATAACTCTGGTTTCACTACTGGCTTAATCATTGGGGGAATCATTGGAGCTGTTGCTGCGTTATTATCTGCCCCCAAACCAGGATCTGAATTAAGGTCTGAACTGATCGAAAAAACTGACGATATTAAAGTTAAAGCCGATGATTTAACAGCTTCTTTAAGGTCAAATATTTCACCAGGTGTAGCAGAAATATCAAACAGAATTGCTCCAACCATTTCTTCTGCTAAAGAAAAACTTTCTCCTCTAGTAGACGAAATTAGCAAACAACTTTCTAAGAGCACTAAAGACAAAAACTCTGACACGGACGACGAATCTAAATAAATTTAGGATACGAACCTAATATCTTAATCATTGCTACTTTTTTTGATAGAGCTTCAATAGACAGGTTCACCTTCTTATCAGTTCTGTGACCTTCAATATCAACTAGAAACACATATCTGCCTAAGTTTTTCTTGTTGGGTCTTGATTCTATTTTGACTAAATTAATATTTCTAGACGCAAACTCTGTAAGAGATTCACTCAAAATCCCAGGCTGATCCCCTTGAAATTCAAAGCACAATGAAGTCTTATCATCTCCAGTTTTGGGATGATCTAATTTACCAAGCACTACAAATCTAGTTTCATTATTAGATCTATCTTCAACATTTTTCATTAAAATTTTTGCGCCATATATTTTTGCGGCTTGATCACTTGAAATAGCAGCAGCATTATCAGAAGCATTCATCATTTCTTCCACAGCAGCAGAATTACTGAGAGACGCAACTAAATTAGCATTGGGTAAATTTTGATTCAAAAATTCTCTACATTGACCAAGTGATTGAGGATGGGAATAAACTGTTTTAATTTCACTAAAACTTAATTCATTTTTCGACATTAAATTATGATTAATTGGAACAACAATTTCTCCACAAATACTTAAATCTGAATCATGAATTAACAAATCAAGAGTAAAAGTAACTCCACCTTCTATACTATTTTCAATAGGGACAATCCCTATATCACTCCTTCCATCAGTTACAGCTTTAGCTACATCTGGAATAGAGTCTACAGAAACCAATTGACAATCACCACACCACATTTGTGCTGCTTGTTCACTATAAGTCCCAGAAGGCCCTAAAAACGATATTCTGGTATTATTCATTAGATTTCTTCAATTAAAAATTGTCCTATTTTTTCTTGTATGTTGTCGATTACTATACTCGAAACTTCAATAATCACATCAACTCCTAAAATAGAAAATAAATCTTTATTTTCCAACGAGTAAAGTAAACTTACTACCCGATCAACTGAAAAATGTTGTTTTGAAATCTGTGAAACTATTAAGTTGTCGTGATCATTTTCTAATGAAGCAATCACCATATCTGCTCTACCTAAACCTGATTCATTCAAGTCTTGAAGATCAAGTGGATCACCTATAGTACAGACATCACCAAAAGAGTTTTGTATCATTTGCACTTTTTGTGTATTTTTTTCTAAAATAGTGACTTCAGCACCTGACTGCATCAACCAGTTCATTATTTCAATAGAAATATTTGAAGCTCCAATTATGACATAGTACATTTACACATCCTCTTCAATAGAAATATAACTTTTTACAGATGAAACAAATAAATCAGATATGCTAATAACTTTAAAATCAAATGATTTATAAACATCTGCTAAATTATCGTCACTTAAAAGTACAAAAACTTTTGAAATCCTCAAAATATGAGTCGCTATCTGTGCTATATACAAATTACATGAATCTGATTCTGTAATTGCAACCAAAATTTCAATGTCATTCAGGTTCATTTGGTTCCAAAAATGGCGGTCAGTATAATCCCCCAACATTGTTGAAACACTATTTGACTCAATTAAATCTACAGACAATTCACTAAATTTTTCTAAAGAATTTTCAACTACCCTCAACACATGCCCGTCTTTAGATAAATCTGTAACTAATTTTGACCCCATTTTACCTCCACCTACAACTAATATTTTTTGGGGTTTTGCAATCTGATTTAGGTCTTCAGAAGAATCGTTAATCATTTATTCTCCTTTTGATTATTGACATAAGTATTACAAAAAATGATATTACACTGAATATTCTTTATGATTTGAGAAAATTCTTGTGGATAAGCATCACTTAAGGCATTTTCTCCGAGTATAATTCCTTCAACATCATCTTCTTTTGATAAAGCAATCAAAGCGCTTTTAACAGATCGTGACTGAACGATATCAGCATTAACATCAAATTTACCATCTTGCTCTAATCTATCCAAATACTTTTCTGCGATTTCTGTCAATTGAGGAATCTCCTTATCTACAGGAAATTTCCTGGAAATCTCAATCACATACAACAAGCGTAAGGGCTCTTTATTTTTTAAAAATCCTTGAGCAGTTTCAATAATTAAACTATCGTTAATTGTGCCATCGACTAAAGCAACCCACATGTTCAATATCCTTAAGAAATGTTTATGTCACTTTTTCTAAAGACTCTAAATCTGAGTCATGTGCCGCTACAACTACCAAATGTCCTTCTTTGACTTTTTCAGAAAGAGAGGGATTAAGAGTAATTTTCCTACCCTTACAAAGAGCTAAAGCCGCTATACCATAACTGTCTGAAGCAGACGTAAAACCCACTTCTTCTAAGGTTTTCCCAGAAAATCTTGCAGGTACTCTAAATCGACTAACTCCATAATTGTTAGTAATTCCTATGTATTCCTCAACACTTGCATTGTAAAGGCTATGAGCTAATCTTGTGCCCATTTCTTCTTCTGGTTGTATGACTCTATCTACTCCTACTCTCCTCAATGTATTTGCATGTAACGAATCTCTTGCCCTACCAATCACATTGCTAACACCCAATGTTTTCATTAAAACTGAAATCATCACACTAGGAGCAACATCGTTCTGAATAGTAATAATTACAACCTCATAATCCTGAATTCCTAAATCTTTTAGGGCAATTTCACTTGTACAATCTGCAGTAACAGCATAAGTACATTGACCTAAAGCTGCTTGAACTCTCTCTTCATTAATATCTATAGCTAAAACGTCGTAACCTAAGTTATATAGTGTTCTAGTAGTACTAATTCCAAATCTGCCCAATCCAATTACTGCTACTTGTTTATTTGCCATATTTGTTCCTCGCTAGCCTATTGTAACTGTTTCGTTTGGATATCGAAATCCTGAATTTTCTTCGTTGGGAATCATTCTAAGTCCAATAATTAACGGGCCAATGCGCCCCAAAAACATCGTTACTACAATCACAATCTTACCAATGGCATTTAGTTCTGGAGTGACTCCTGAAGATAATCCCACTGTTCCATATGCGGAAACTGAATCAAAAATTAAATCTTTAAACAAAAATCCTTCATTAGTTACAGACAACAAAAATGCGCAGAGCAAAATAAATGACAAGGAAATAACTAAAATCGCATATGATCTAATTACAGTCTCTTGATCAATATGTCTTTTAAACACATGAATTTCTGGATTTTCTCTAATCAGAGCAATAATACTAACAATTATTACAAACAAAGTTGTGACCTTAATTCCCCCGGCAACAGAGCCTGTAGCACCACCAATAAACATCATGAGAGTTTGAACAATAGTAGTAGAATCATTAATTGCAGAATAGTCAATAGTAGTGAAGCCTGCTGTTCTTCCACTAACTGATTCAAAAATTGAAATAAAAATTTGATTACTTAAATCTAAATTCCCAATAGTTTCAATATTACTTCTTTCCGAAAAGAAAAATAAAATCGATGAAAGTGCTATTAAAAAAACTGTAGTAATTATTACAATTTTTGATACCAATGAATACAAACGAAAGTGCTTTTTTGTAAATATATCAGCTACAACCCAAAAACTTAGAGAGCCAAAAATTATCAGCCAAGTCATTATAGAAATCACTATAAAATCAGATTGAAATTCAATTAACCCCTCAGTTGAATTGAAAGATAAAAATCCAGCATTATTAAATGCTGAAACTGAATGAAATAAAGATTGCCAAATAGCTTCATCAAGTGGATATAGAAATACAAACCTAATCAATAGAAGTATAAATCCAACTAATTGAATAGCCACTGCTGTACCAACAATTGCAATGCTCAGAGATTGAATGCCACCTATGTTACTAGTATTCATAGTTTCTCTAATCATAAGTTTTTGAGAAGTAGAAACTTTCTGACCTAATATAGCTAACAAAAATGCAGCCATAGTCATGATCCCCAATCCTCCGACGAACATTAGTGTCAATATAACTGACTTACCAAATCCAGTCCAATATGTATGAGTTGGCTCTATCACAAGTCCTGTTACTGTCACTGCAGAAGTAGCTGTAAATATTGCAACAATAGGATCACTAAATCCTGAGCCGTGATGAGCATAAGGCAATAACAGTAAAATAGTTCCAATAACTATCAAAATCAAAAATATTAACGAGATTAAAAATGGTGAAGAAAAAGTTTTAGCAGAAAACCTTCTCTCCCTTACATCAAAAGCATTGGGAGACATGTCCCTCTGTCGTCTTTTTTTAATTAAATAATCGCCTGATTGTTGCATTGGTTATCTTCTTATTTGGTAAACAAGCAAATTATACTTGAATGAAATTTAAAAAATATATAAAAGACAGCTTGATAATACTAGTATTTTGTATGATTTTAGTTTAAAAAAATTACATTAATTATAATTTATTGTATTGAGGGGATTTTTGAATAACAAAAAGGACAAACCCAACCACATTCACCTTCCTCATTTACCATCTCCACATGGGTTTTTACCAAGCATTCTAGACCAATACATTCACTCGAAATGGCCTCAATATCTATTACAATGTTTTTTAGCCATTGTTTCGTTGTTCTTAATATTACTTGTTGGCGACAGCGTAATGAGGGCCGCTATAGTAGTGGGAGTAGCCTCTTCTGCTTTCACTATTTTTGTAATTCCAGATAGTATTGCTGCTACTCCTAGAAAGGTAATAGGGGGACATGTAGTTGCCATAATTATTGCTCTAATTATAGTTGGGATGGTCCAAATATTTAACATTGGAGATTCTAGATTAATACTTAATATATCTGCCGCTATTTCAGTGGGAATAGGTATTATCATTATGGTAATAACTAACACAGAGCACCCCCCGGCTGCAGGAACTTCTCTAGGATTAATAATCCATGGATTTGATTGGAGTTCTGTAGTTTTTATCATTGCAAGTACAATCCTGTTATCTATAATCAGAATCATTCTCAGGCGTAGAATGATAAATTTACTTTAATGAAATTTCTAATACACACATATTTTGGTATATTAGATTTACAGGTAAATTACAGTTTAAAATTATGCTAAAAGACATATATCACGTTATAGAGAGAATTCATGAATCTGATGTCAAAATTGTACTAACTGTTTCTGGGGCAGGTAGCAAAGCTCTATCATGGCTTTTAGAAGTACCTGGAGCATCCAACACATTACTAGAAGCTCATGTACCTTACTCTGAAAAATCTATGTCATCATTTTTAGGAACCATACCTGATAATTTTGTGTCTAACTCCACTTCACTGATGATGGCACATGCTGCATATAAAAGAGCTATTTCTACTAAACCTCACAACTCGAAAGTAATTGGGATTTCTTGTACAGCCGCTATTGCCACTTCACGTAAAAGAAAAGGGGAAAACCAGGCATTTATATCATTTTGGTCAGATTTAAAGCGCAATACAGTGCACGTTAAATTTAACAAAGAAGAACTTACACGGGTTGAAGAAGAAGAATTAATTAGCCAGTCAATAATAGAATTTCTTTATGAAGAAATTTTCGGAGAAGGTAAAGAAACCATCAGATCTAAAAATACATCTTTAACAAAAATAGAATTTGAAAACTATCTATCAGCACTCACTTCTAAACAAATTGAATCAATTGAATACTTTGGGGAAACACCAAATTCTTCTGATAGTAGTTTTTCAGGTGTAATTCTGTCAGGTTCGTTCAATCCTATTCATAAAGGTCATATTAATTTACTAAATCTAGCTTCTCAAATTACAAATAAACCTGCAGCATTTGAATTGTCAGCTTTCAACGTAGATAAACCTCCCTTATCTATAGAAGAGATTAATTCTAGGTTAAAACAATTTGAAACCACACAAAGAATATTAGTTAGTAATTCCCCCCTATTCTCTCAAAAATCCAAAATTTTCCCAGGTAGCACATTTGTAATCGGATGGGATACTGCAGAAAGATTAATTAATCCAAAATATTACAATCAGAATGAAGATATTATGTACAACACATTTCAAGAAATTGAGGAAATGAGTTGTGACTTTTTAGTTGCTGGAAGATTATCTGATGGAAGTTTTAGAGAGTTATCTGCTCTTGATATTCCTTCTAGATTTAAACAAATATTTAAATCCATACCTGAATCTAAATTCAGAATAGACATATCATCAACCCAATTAAGGCTAACGGGGTTATCAGAAAAATAATGTCATTTAAAAACATACAAGATTTTATAGAATACTTAGAAAACAAAGGGGATCTTCTGAGAATTTCGACCGAAGTGTCTACCGAATTAGAAATTTCAGCTATTACAGATAGAACAATCAAATCAAACGGACCTGCATTAATGTTTGAAAATGTAAAAGGATATGATCATCCTGTAGTCACAAATCTGTTTGGTTCCCATCAACGAATGGCATGGGGATTAGGTATAGAAAACTCTGATGAACTCACACAAAAAGTCGAATCAGTATTAAACATAGCGAAGACACCTCCCTCATCTATGATAGACAAATTACGTACCCTAAAAGATCTAGTTTCTTTAGCTCGAACCCAACCTAAAATAATTTCTTCAGCTCCAGTTCAGGAGGTTGTACTAGAAAACGATCAAGCGGACCTGACAATTTTCCCTCATTTAAAATGCTGGCCTATGGATGGAGGTAAATACATCACATTACCTTTAGTGTTTTCAAAAGATCCCATAACAAAAACTAAAAATGTTGGAATTTATAGAATGCAGATTTTTGACAAAAAAACTGCAGGAATGCACTGGCAAACTCATAAAGTAGGTGCTAGTCATTTCAGATCAGGCGAAGAAAATCAAATCCAAAAACTAGAAGTAGCCGTAGCACTTGGAGGAGACCCTGTCACGATGTGGTCAGGTGTATTGCCTATTCCACCCGATATGTACGAAATCGCTGTAGCAGGAGTAATTAAAAATTCTCCAATAGAAATGGTTAAGTGTAAAACTGTAGATTTAGAAGTCCCTGCTAACTCTGAAATCATACTAGAAGGATATGTTATTCCTGGTGAGCTCAGAACGGAAGGTCCTTTCGGAGATCACACAGGATATTATTCTCTAGAAGATGATTACCCAGTATTCCATTTAACTGCTATTACTCACAAAAAGAATTATATTTATCCAGCTACTGTTGTAGGAAAACCTCCCTCAGAAGATTTTTTCATGGGAAAAGCAGTAGAGAGATTGATGCTCCCAGCATTAAAATTAACCTTGCCTGAAATTAAAGATGTGAACATGCCTGCCGAAGGTGTTTTCCACAATTTAATAATTGTCTCAATGAAAAAGCAATTCCCCGGTCATACAAGAAAAGTAATGAATGCTTTGTGGGGACTGGGTCAAATGATGTTAGTAAAAGGAATTATAGTTGTCGATGATTTTGTAGATGTTCAAAACCTCTCTGAAGTTGCATGGAGAGTCACAAGTAATTTAGATCCCAAAAATGACATTGTAATAATTGATGGGCCTATTGATGATTTAGATCATTCAAGCTCAACTCCCAAAATAGGAAGTAAAATAGGACTAGATGCTACAACAAAAACTAAAATGGACGGTCGAGATAGAGAATGGCCTCCTGATGTAGAAATGGATCCAGAAATTTTAGATTTAATTAACCAAAAATGGACAGAGTATGGATTTAAATAAATCAAACTCTTCAAATTTCTTTACAAAAACTATTTATTTTTTTCAAGCAATCAAATTTCAAGAAAGTATTTTTGCATTACCTTTTGCATATATTGGGATGATTCTTTCGATAGAGAAACTACCTCACTTTGAAACTTTTGCATGGATCACAATAGCAATGATTTCTGCTAGAACTTTTGGAATGGCTACGAATAGAATTATTGACAATAAAATTGATGCACTAAATCCTAGAACATCTAATAGGCATATACCTAAAGGGTTATTGTCAATAAAAGATGTTTTAATTCCCACTATTCTAAGTGCATTAATTTTCTTCTTATCTGCATTCCAGTTAAATTTAGTAACACTGATACTTTCTCCGTTAGCACTAGTTTATTTAACTATCTATCCATACACAAAACGTTTCACTTGGAGTGCCAATCTATTACTAGGCTGGGCTTTAGCTATAGCCCCTTCAGCTGGATGGATTGCAGTTACAGGATCATATAATTTAATCCCATTCCTATTATCCTTAGCTGTTGCATTGTGGGCCGGAAGTTTTGATATTTTGTACCACACACAAGACATCGAATTTCAAAAGAAAAATCATTTACACTCTATAGCAAAAAAATTCGGGATCAGAAATGCTTTTATCATTTCAAAGGTTATGGATTTTTTCTCCATGATATGCCTTCTATCTGTAGGGTTCATTCTAGAATTAAATTACCTTTATTTCTTTGGATGTTTATCAGCTACATTTTTAATGGTTTATAAATATGTGTTAATTACCCCTGAAGACTTGTCTAAAATGGGAATTGCTTTTCTTAGAATCAATGCTTTTGTCTCTACTTCAATGCTTTTAGGAACACTCTTGGCTATAATATAAGTATGGATGATAATCAAAACAGAGTAATAGTTGGTATTTCAGGAGCTAGTGGCTCCATACTAGCCTCAAAAATGATAGATACCCTTATAGATAATGATATTGCGGTATCTGTGGTTGCTTCTGGTCCGTCACGAATGGTCTGGCAACAAGAGATGGAAGAGTCTTTTGGCGAATCTATTGAAAGATGGTCATACCATAATAAATTCGAAATATTTCCCATAGGGGATTTTACAGCTCCTATTGCTAGTGGAAGCTATCCTTCAAGAGGAATGATTATAGTCCCATGCAGTATGGCTACAGTATCAGCTATTTCTGCAGGGTTATCTGATAATTTAATAAGAAGATCTGCTGATGTGTGCTTAAAAGAAAAAAGGAAATTAGTTATAGTTCCTAGAGAATCTCCATTGAATGCTGTTCATTTAGACAATCTTAGTTATTTAGCAAAAATTGGAGTGACTGTTTTACCATCAGATCCTCCATATTACTTAGGAATTAAAACTCTAGAACAATCAGCAGAGGTTCTTGCTCAAAAAAGTTTAGTCGCCTTGGGTATTTCAGAAGAATTACCCAAAAATATGCAATACATGGGTCCAACAAAAAAATGAATACAGAAAACTCTATTAAGTATTTGGATTTTTGCCACCAATTGGCCAATGCTGCTGACAAAATTTCTATGCCCAGTTTCGTTGAACAAAAAAATCTAACAATAGAAAAAAAAACAGACGGATCTTTCGTAACTCAAGCTGATAAACAGATAGAGGAGCACCTGTCTGCAATGATAAATAGCAAATTCCCATCTCATGGTTTTTTTGGGGAAGAAACTGCACACAAAAATGCAGAATCAAATTTCAAATGGATAATAGACCCAATAGACGGAACTCATGGCTTTATGAAAGGTATGCCAATATGGGCCACCCTAATAGCTCTTGAATATAATCAACAAATCATTACTTCCATGATTTCTGCACCCGCATTGGGAAGTCGATGGTGGGCAGCCAAAAATCATGGTGCCTTTAAATCATTTAAAGAACAAATTTCAAAAATAGAGGTTTCTACAATCTCCCAAATTTCTGAATCTCACATTTTATTTACAGGTATCAAAGAGTGCCTAAAAAAATGGCCCAAATTTCAAATCATCCTAAATCAAGCATGGCGAGAAAGAGGATTAGGAGATTTTTGGGGACACTGCCTCGTAGCTGAAGGTGTTGCCGAATCAATGATTGACCCAATTGTGAACATATGGGACGTTGCAGCACTCCATCTTCTTGTTTCAGAAGCCGGAGGCACCATGACAAACGAGTCAGGCATCAAATCATATACATCAGGTCATGCAATATCTTCTAATAAATCAATTCATTCAGAAATTATTGCTACTTTAACTAATCTGTAAAATATGTCTGATCAGTAGTCGACTCATCAGGGTTTATTACTGACTCTGGCTCTTGTCCTTTTACTACCCTCACAGCATTGTAACCCGCAAATGCTCTACTTTTAGCCCAAGCTTCCTGGGTAAATGCAGCCAAATGAGGAGTAATCAAAACATTATCCATATCAATCAAAGGATTATCTTCAGGAGTTGGTTCAACTTCAAGTACATCTACACCAGCAGCCATAATTTTATTTTCTTCCATAGCTCTAATAAATGCATCTTCATCAACTACAGGACCACGGCAAGCATTGATTAAAACTGCGGTGGGTTTCATGATGTCAAATTCTTGATCACTAATCATTCCTTTAGTTTCATCATTCAATGGAACATGTAAGGAGACAATATCTGCTGTTTTTAATAATGTTTCTTTGTCTACTTTAGTCCATCCCATTTTTTCAACTAAATCCGAGTTTCTCTCAACTGGGTCATGGTAAATAATTTCACAATCCCATCCCTGTAATCGTTTCGCAACTCTTGAACCAATTCTACCTAAACCGATAATCCCAACAGTTTTACCGGAAATTTCAAAAGCTTGAGACAACCAGTCAGCTCGGATATCTCCCATCCATTCTCCATTTTTTACATTCTCAAATTGCAATTGAAATTTTCTAAATACACTAATCATTAATGTAATAGTGTGTTCGGCAACAGAGACTGCGTTTCCGCCACCATTATTTGCAACTTTTACTCCTAATTCAGCCAAACCAACTTTATCTAATTGATTTGTTCCTGCACTTGTAGACTGAATCAATCTTAAATTTGGACACTTAGCGGCTAACTCTGTAGTAAATGGTATTTCACCATAAGTAATTACTACCAAAGTATCTTTGAGTTGCTCAGCAGCTTCTTCTATTGGCAGGTCAGCTTTAACCCAAGAAATCTCGGTTCCCGCGGGAGCTTGATCTTTAACTAAGGCAAATTGAACATCTACAGTAGGGGCATCAGGTCCCCAAAAAACTATTTGAGCAGTACTCATAACTCATCTCCTATTTTCATATGAAGTGGATTATATGAGATTATTAAATAAATTGCTCGGGTAAAATAAAAAAACAATGCAAACAAAAAATCAAATAGCAATAGACGGCCCAGCAGCTTCAGGAAAATCTGTAGTTGGTAAACTGTTAAGTAAAAAATTAGACTATCTATTCTTAGATACTGGATTAATGTACAGAGCTGCAACAAAAATTATTACTGAATCCAATATTCTTTTTAGTGATCTTAAAAATATTAAACAATTAATCAAAAAAGCCTCATTTGAGCTAAATTCAATTTCACATGAACCCCGATTACTTGTTAACTCAAAAGACCTGACAGATTCTCTTAAAACTAGTCAGATAGACAAAGATGTTTCAACTGTTTCCAAAATCCCTGAAGTTAGAGAAATTCTTGTTAGCCATCAACGTAAAATAGCAAAACATACAAATATAGTGATGGTCGGTAGAGATATAGGAAGTATTGTCTTACCTAATGCTACTTTAAAGATATATTTAGATGCCTCTGTAGAAGTAAGAACAAATAGAAGATTAAATGACAGTCAACAAAATTTTTCCCATAATGACTTTGATATAATCAAACGCGACCTGATCCAAAGAGACAATTCAGATTCTAATAGAGAACATTCACCTCTAATAATCCCGAAAGGTTCAGTAGTCATTGATACCTCAGATTTAAAAATCACAGAAGTAATTGATTCTATACTTAAGGAGTTAGAAAATTTATGAACTTCTTTTTTCATTTATGTAATTTTCTACAAAGAAGAACATTAAATTGGTTCTGTGATTTCGAGAAATCAGGAGTAGAAAACGTACCACCTTTTGGTCCTTTAATAGTAGTTTCAAATCACATGAGTGATATCGATCCATCTATATTAGCTGTAACTATCAAGCGTAGAATGTGGTTTTTATGTAAGTACGAAGCCTTCAGAACATTTGCAAAAAGAAGGTTTTTATATGCTTATGGAGCATTCCCTATCAACAGAGAAAAAGCTGACTTTGCAGCATTAAAATGGGGCGTTAAAAAATTAAAAAGCAATGAAGTATTAGTCTTGTTTCCTGAAGGACATATAAATTATGGGCAAATGATTAAGGCTAAACAGGGTGTAGTAAGAATTATCCAAATGACAGACGCTACTATTCTTCCTGTTGCAATCACAGGGACTGAAAGATTTGAACATAATGTAATGAGAATCTTCAAGCCGACTGGTAAAATCACATGTACAGTCGGTTCCCCTTTTTCTCTCCCGAAAATAGAAGGTAAAATCACACCTGAGGTAATGGATTCTTTGAATGAAATAATTATGGAAAGAATTGCTAATTTACTCCCTGAAAAATATAGGGGCGTATACAACATTAGTGACAAATAATTCGGTGAAAAAATGTGTGGAATTATAGGATACACCGGCCATCAACAAGCTTCTCCAATACTTGTAGAAGCCCTGAACAACCTGGAATACAGGGGATATGATAGTGCAGGTATTTCAGTATTCAAAGATAACAAAACACATGAAACATATAGAACTGCAGGAAAAGTTGAAACATTAAAATCTACTTTAAACGGCCATTTATCTGGTAATGCAGGCATAGCTCATACTAGATGGGCTACACACGGCGACCCTACGATTGAAAATGCACATCCCCACTCAGATGAGGTGGGAAGTCTATCAGTAGTTCATAATGGAATAGTAGAAAACCATTTGGAATTACGAGAACAATTAATAAAAAAGGGGCATAAATTTTCATCTAATACTGATACAGAAACCATTCCTCATTTAATTGAAGATTTCATAAATGAAGGAGATTCATTTGATAAATCTGTGATTAAAGCTGCATCATTAATTCACGGAGCTAATTCAGTAGTAGTTATGAATAATGACCACCCAGACACCATTATTGCATTTAAAAAAGGTTATGCTGGCGGGTTAATTGTAGGAATTGGCAGCAAGGAGGTTTTGGTAGCTAGTGATTTAACAGCTATTACACCTCACTGTGAAAAAGTAGTTCATCTAGATGACTCTGAAGTAGCAATATTAAAGCCCGATCACGTGATTTTTAAAAACTTAGAAAATGTGGTCATAAACAAAAATATCAATTTAGTTTCAAATAATCCCTTTGCATCTGCTAAGGGCAAATATCGACATTTCATGTTAAAAGAGATACACGAACAACCAGAATCAATTATCAGCTCACTAAGAGGAAGAATTTCTTTTCAAGACAATTCTGTACGATTAAAAGACTTAAGTATATCTGACGCAAAAATTAAAAAAATTAAAAAAATTTTTCTTACTGGAATGGGTACTAGCATGCATGCTGCGATGTTAGGAAGATTATGGTTCGAAAAATTAGCAGGTATTCCAGCTGAATGGGACAATTCATCAGAATTCAGATATCGTGACCCACTCATTTCAGAACACACATTATTTATCTCGATTTCTCAATCTGGAGAAACAGCAGACACCTTAGCAGCTATGCAACTAATGACAGAATTAGAAATAGACCAAATTACTCTTTGTAATAATCCCAATGCTCAATCAAGTAGACTAGCCAATAACACTTTACAAATTCGTGCTGGACTTGAAATTGGTGTAGCAGCAAGCAAAACATTTACTTGCTCGTTAGTAACCTTATATCTATTAGCTATTCACATAGGAATCATTAGGGGTCACATTGATGAAATACAGGTTTCAAATTTGATCAATGAATTGGCAAAATTACCCGAATTAATGGGATCACTGTTAAAAAGAAAAAAAACGTATGAACTATTAGCTGAGAAATACCATAATCATCATGATTTCTTATTTCTAGGGAGGGGATTAAATTTTCCTATAGCATTAGAGGGAGCCCTCAAACTAAAAGAGATCAGTTATCTGCATGCGGAAGGATACCCCGCAGGAGAAATGAAGCACGGGCCAATATCACTTGTTGATAATCAAATGCCTATAGTTACAATCATTCCGCAAGACAGTACATATGCAAAAATGTTAAATAATATGAGCGAAGCGCAAGCTAGAGGCGGAGAAATAATAGCTATAGCTTCAGAAAGTGACACATCAATTGAAAACTCAGCTGATCATGTAATTAAAATTCCTGATTGCTCAGAACTTATATCACCTTTATTGACTATAATTCCATTACAACTACTTTCATATTATATTGCTGTGAGAAGAGGTTGTGATGTCGATCAACCTAGAAATTTAGCTAAGTCAGTTACGGTGGAGTAGGTGTGATTGGACAATACTTTTCAGAAAATGAATATGCTAACTATCTATTTTATATTGTTTCTAAAAGATTTAATAACCTTTTACCTCAACAAAATGCGTACAATTACTCACAAAAACAAATTGCAAAATCATTATTTAAAAATAAACTCCATTAATGCCCTCTGAACAAAGACATAATTTACAAATAGCTATTTTTTTTATAGTTACAGGGTCAGCTTTTGGAGCAGCCTGCAATATACTTGCAAAAATTGCTCAATCTGAATTGTTAGGAGCACCTCTTCATCCTCTACAAGTAAGTAATGGTAGGTTTTTGTTTGCTTTTTTAACGATTTCAAGCTTTGTAATTATTCAAAGGCCAACATTTACAAAACCAAATTTACCTCTTCATATATTCAGAACTTTTTGTGGTTATAGTGGAATCAGTTTGATGTTTGCCGCTACGGCACTAATTCCTATTTCAGACGCAACAGCCTTAGGGTTTTTAAACCCTATTTTTGGATTATTTTTTGCAATACCTATACTTAAAGAAAAAATTGGTAAACTGAGATGGTTTGCTACTGCAATAGGTTTTGTGGGAGCAATGATTCTTATTAGACCTACAAATTCCACTTTTGAACCCGGTGCAATTTTTGCCTTAACTGCGGCATTATCAATCGGCTTAGAACTCGTATTAATTAAATTTCTCACAGGTAAGGAAAAACCAGTTCAAATATTACTAATCAATAATACTATTGGGTTAACAATTTCTACATTAGTAATGATCAATTTCTGGGCTCCCCCGACTATGATGCAATGGGTAGTATTAGCAGCAATTGGGATATTTATGATTACAACTCAAACTTGTAATATTTATGCCTTAAGAAACGCTGATGCTAGCTTTATAGTCCCATTTACTTTCAGTTCTTTAATATTCGTATCTATCTATGATTATTTCATTTTTTCTTCTTACCCTGATTACATAAGTATTCTAGGTGCAGCAGTAATTCTTAGCGGTGTTGGACTGATAGCTTGGCAAGAAATAAAAAAACAAAAAAAAATAGTTTGAGTTTTGATTTTTAAATTTAATTTCTCTTGTATAATCTCAGTGTAAATCTGCAGGATGAAGATGACAAAATTAAACATAACCACAGATTCATATCAACCAATTAGACCGGGTTTTTCATTAAGAAAACTCATCAGAATTATTGGTATCACCAAAAACAATATCATTTGGTTTCTTAGCAGATTCATTCCTCAAATCGAATCTAATGTACTTTTTGCAGGCGATGACAAGCTATTCAAACAAATATTAATTAACTCCAAATATTATGGTGAATACGGCGTGGGTCATTCCACAAAATGGGTATACAAAAATACTTATGCAAAAATTTTAGCAGTCGACACATCAGCAAATTGGGCTAGCCGTGTAGAAAAAGAATTAAATTGGGACCATCGAGTTGATATCAAATGGGCAAATGTGGGCCCTGTAAAAGGGTTAGGAAGACCCAAAAATTACGAGTACAGACATCATTTTGATATATATACATCATCTATTTGGAATAGAGACGAAAAACCCGATGTAGTTTTAATAGATGGCAGATTCAGAGTAGCTTGTTTTCTCAAAAGCTTACTACATGCCTCACCCAACACTATCATACTATTTGACGACTACATTAACAGACCACACTACCATGTAGTAGAAGAATTTTTAACTCCTGATAAAACTTGTGGCCGACAAGCATCTTTTATAGTCCCTCAAAACATAAATAAAGAAAAAATCGAAGAAATGTACAACCAATTTTTAATTGTGATGGACTGATCTACTTGATAGGTCAAGTCCGATATGCTAAGTTTCTCTCAATTTAGTTAGGAGACCCAAAATGTTACCTCATGTAGAAAAATTTGGTATATATTTCAATGCCAAAGAAGAGACAGTGGTTAGAATCACTTCTCCATATTGGTTCCCCCCAGAATCGGAATGGACTTTCGTTACAAATGAAGTAAATGCTACCCTTACAAATATTAGAGATACTATTAAATCTGAAGGCTTGTCGAAAAATACTACCAATATCAGATGGGGCCGAATCCCTTTATTGGATTAATATTTATGACAAACGAAAAAGGATTATCTTTATACGAAGCTGCCAAAGCATCGGGTGTTAACTTTTTAAAAGATTGGGTACCCTCAAGTAATTACATTGAAGCCAATAATCTTAATTTCCATTATCTAGAGTGGGGAGATAAATCTAATCCACCTATGGTCATGTTGCATGGTTTTGCACAGCAATGCCATTCATGGGACTTTGTAGCACTTTCATTTGCTGACAAATACAACATTTATGCCATTGACCAAAGAGGTCATGGAGACAGTGATTGGGATCCTCAAAAAGATTACACTCCTGAAGCACAACAAAAAGATATTGCAGCTATTGTAGACAAATTAGGATTAAACAATTTTGTATTGATGGGATTATCAATGGGTGGAAGAAATTCATTTACTTACGCTTCAAATCACCCCGAAAAAGTAAAAGCATTAGTGATTGTAGATGCTGGACCCGAAAATGTGAGGGTTGGGACTCAAAACATCAGAAATTTCGTTGAACAAGAAGATGAACTTGATTCTATTGATGCGTTTGTTGACAGAGTAATAGCATATAATCCTAGAAGAGATAGAACTCAAATCCGAGGGAGTATTGTCAATAATCTACGAGAATTACCAAATGGTAAATGGACATGGAAATATGACAAAATTCTTCGTTCAGCTGGAAGAATGGGAAAACCTCAAGATCCTCAAGTTACAAAAAAATTATGGGGGTACATTGAGTCTCTTCAATGCCCTACTCTTGTAGTGAGAGGAGACTCTAGCGATATAATTGCTACTGGAACAGCCGACGAAATGGTGAACAGAATCCCCTATGGGCAACTCGCTATAGTAGAAAAAGCAGGGCACCTTGTAATGGGAGACAATCCTTCAGGATTTGAAAAAGCTGTAACTCAATTTATTAATGGTTTGTGACTCTGAATTGCTACTAATGCATCTGAATGATACAATTCTGTGTCTAAAGAAAAGATAATAAAAAGTGAGAGGAATCCAGGAGTTAGGATTTGGACAAGGCTGAGAAGCAAACTGTAATTGAAGAATATAGAATACATGACAACGATACTGGTTCTGTTGAATCTCAGGTCGCTGTATTGAGCAAAAGAATCACAGAACTTACGCAGCATTTGAGAGAGCACAATCACGATGAATCTACCCGAAGAGGTTTACTCAAAATGGTAGGTAAGAGAAAGAAATTGTTAAAATATTTAAACAATAAAGATGTGAACAAGTATCGCTCATTAATTTCAAGGCTAGGATTAAGAAGGTAGTAACCTTTTAAATTTATAGCACTCGCCCCTTATGTTCCCCTCTAATTAGGAGATATACCATTTCAGCATTAAATGTTACCCGTCAAATTGGCGATATAGAATTAAAATTTGAAACTGGGGTCCTAGCTCCCAAAGCTAGCGGCTCAGTTGTAATCACTCAAGGTGACAACGTAGTTTTAGCTACAGTCACAATGAGTACCCCTCGACAAGGAATAGATTTCTTTCCTCTAACTGTTGATCTAGAAGAAAGACATTATGCTATCGGACAAATTCCCGGTAGTTTTTTCAGAAGAGAAGGAAGACCCACTACACAAGCTATCTTAACTTGTAGATTAATTGACAGGCCAATCAGACCTCTTTTTCCTAAAGGATTCAAAAACGAAGTGCAAGTGATTGCCACTACACTTTCAAGTGATAAAGAAACTCCCTTAGACATATTAGCTCTAAATGGTGTATCTACAGCTCTCTCAATATCAAACATACCTTTTCATGGTCCATTAGCTGCTACAAGAATGGGGTATATTGATGGTGACTTTATAGTTAACCCCACATATGAACAACTAAATGAAAGCCTTCTAGACATAGTTGTCGCTAGCACAAAAGATGGGGTATCAATGATGGAGGCTGGCGCTACAGAAATTGATGAAGATATTGTTTATGAAGCTATCGAAATAGCGCACCAAACAAACCAAGAAATCATCAATTTACAAGAAGATTTTGTCAAAATCGCTGGAAAAGAAAAATCTGAATTCACTCCTATTGGTCACGATCCTGAGGCAGTAGAAAAATCAAGATCTATTTTAGGAGATCAAATTTATCAAGCCCTTTGTGACGCTTCTGACCAAGATGAAATGCGAGAAAAATTAAAAGACTTAGAAGAAGGATTAAAAACTGACTTAGAAGAAGATTTTGAATCTAATGTGATTTCAGGAGCTTTTGAAGAATTATTAGATGAACAATTTAGACTTAGAATTTTAAAAGATGGGGTCCGACCTGATGGAAGAGGATTAAAAGAGATAAGACATTTATCTGCTGACGTTTCTTTATTACCAAGAGCCCACGGAACCGGATTGTTCAATAGAGGTGAAACACAAATTTTAGGAGTTACAACTCTAGGGTCATCTGGGGATGCTCAAAAAGTTGATAATTTAAGCCCTGAAACTAGTAAAAAATTCATGCTTCACTATAATTTCCCACCGTATTCAGTAGGAGAAGCAGGAAGAGTAGGTTCCCCCGGCAGAAGAGAAGTCGGCCATGGAGCTCTAGCAGAAAGAGCATTGAGTGCAGTTCTCCCTAGTGCAGAAGATTTTCCATACACTATCCGAATTGTTTGTGAAGCTCTAAGTTCAAATGGAAGCACATCAATGGGTAGTGTTTGCGCGGGAACACTATCTTTAATGGATGCAGGTGTACCAATATCTTCCCCAGTAGCAGGAATTTCGGTTGGGTTAATTACCGGTGACAATAACGATTATGTGACTTTAACTGACATACAAGGCCTAGAAGACCATGTAGGAGATATGGATTTTAAAGTTGCGGGTACTTCAAATGGAATTACAGCAATACAACTAGATATCAAAGTTAACAGTATTAGCTTTGATGTGATTAAAGATACTCTTGCTCAAGCTAAAGAAGCTAGATTACAGGTCTTAGAAGTTATAGAAACAGCAATCCCTGAGGTTCGAAAAGAAGTTAGCCCTCATGCGCCAAGAATTCAAAAAGTACAAGTTCCTGTAGACAAAATTGGAACAGTTATAGGGCCAGGCGGAAAAATGATCAGAAGTATTGTTGAAGAAACAGGCGCCACTGTCGATATAGAAGACGATGGAACTATATTAATTGGATCTTCTGATGCTGAAAGTGCAAATAAAGCAATTTCAATGATTAATGATTTAACTAGAGAAATTCAAGTTGGCGAAATATTTACAGGTAAGGTTGCAAAAATAGCTTCCTTTGGAGCATTCGTCACACTTTTACCTGGCACAGACGGAATGGTTCATATTAGCGAGCTAGATGAAAGTAGAGTTGAAAAAGTAGAAGATGTAGTAAATGTTGGAGACAACATCACTGTGAAAGTTATCAATATTGACAATGGTGGGAAAATTAAATTATCTAGAAAAGCCGCTTTAAACCCATCTGCAGTTGATGAAGTAGAAAAAAGTGAACCTATAGACATTAATGTAGGTGATATTATCACTGGTGAAGTTGTTAACATCACTAAATTTGGAGCATTTGTAGAAGTTGCTCCAGGAACTGATGGAATGGTTCACATTAGTGAATTAGAAAACTATAGAGTTGCAAATGTAGAAGATGTAGTAAGTGTTGGTGAAGAAATCACTGTAGAAGTGATAGAGATTAATGATAATAAAATTAAATTATCAAGGAAATCCTTACTTACTGATTAATGAGTAACATGAGTGATATAAAAGTTGTAGTAAATGGAGCATTAGGCAGAATGGGACAAGAAGTCCTAAACGCTGTCAACAAAACAGAAGGATTAATGCCTGTTGCAGGATCTGATGTTGCCGCAAGTACATCAACAGTAAAAATTCCAAACTCGTCTATAGAAATACCAATTTTTGAAAATATTTCTGATGCACTTTCAAATTCAGATGTTGTAGTAGATTTCAGTAACGCTTCTGGAGCAATGAAAGTAATTACGGCTGCATCAAATGCCGGAGTTAATTGTGTCATTGGGTCTACAGGACTATCTGACGAAGATTTTAAAACGGCAAAATCCTTATCAGAAAAAAACAAAGTCAGTATCATTATTGCTCCTAATTTTGCTATTGGTGCAGTACTAATGACCCATTTAGTAAAAGAATCAGCAAAGTTTTTTGATTATGCAGATTTAACTGAAGTACATCATGAAGCAAAAATTGACTCTCCATCAGGAACAGCAATTTCAATTGCTCAAGCAGCATTTGATGGCAAGAAATCAAATTTCAAAAACCCTACACCAGAAAAAGATTTAATCGATCACACAAGAGGTGGCTCATTCAATGGAGTAGTAATTCACAGTGGAAGAATGCCTGGTAGAGTTGCTCACCATGAAATGGTGTTTGCGTCTTTAGGGCAGACTCTAACTATCCGACACGACTCAATTAATCGTGAAAGCTTTATGCCTGGAGTTGTAATGGCTATTAAGGCTACTCCGGAACTAAAAGGCCTAACAATTGGCCTAGAAAAAATCATGGGGCTAAAATGAATGAGTGTAAAGTTGCAGTAATTGGGGCGACAGGGGCGGTAGGTCAAGTATTTCTAAAGATCGCAGAAGAAAGACAATTTCCTATTTCTGAAATTAGGCTATGTGCATCTGAAAGGTCTATTGGAAAAACACTAAAATTCAATTCTGAAGAAATCCCCGTAGAATTATGTTCTAGAGAATTATTGGAAGAAGTAGATTTTGCTTTCATTTCTGCTAGCGGTGATATTAGTAGAAAATTTGCCCCTTTAGCAGCTGAAGTTGGCACTGTAGCGATTGATGATAGCTCTGCATTCAGAATGGAACAAACAGTTCCACTAGTAGTACCTGAAGTCAATGCAAATGACTTAGATTCGCATCAAGGAATTGTTGCTATCCCAAATTGCTCCACCACACCACTAGTAATGGTATTAAAGTCGTTATCAAAATTATCTAAAGTAAAAAGAGTTGTAGTAGACACTTTTCAATCAGTAACAGGAACTGGAGCTGCAGCGTTACAGGAACTCGAAGATCAAAGCTCAAAAATACTTTCTAATCAAAATTTTAGTGTGAATGAATACCCTCACCAAATTGCATTTAATGTTCTACCTCACATTGAACCATTTCAAGAAAACGGATATACACGAGAAGAAATGAAAATGGTTTATGAGACTCGAAAAATACTACACAACGAACAACTTATGGTTTCTGCTACTTGTGTTAGAGTGCCAGTACCTATAAGTCATAGTGAATCTATGCACATTGAATTTGAAGATAATGTATCACCTGATGAAGTAAGACAAATTTTATCAACTGAAGCTGGGATCAAAGTTATGGACGATCCTTTTTCAGACGTGTATCCTATGCCCATTCAAGCTACAGGAATTGATGATGTACTTGTAGGAAGAATACGAAAAGATGTATCTCATCCAAACGGAATTGCAATGTGGGTGGTATGCGACAATCTAAGAAAAGGTGCCGCACTCAACGCAATCCAAATAGCTGAACAAATGATGAAAAAAGACGTAGTGAAATACTCTAACTGGAGGTAAAAATGGTTGAATTTGGCAGATTACTTACTGCAATGATTACCCCATTCAATACTGACGGAACAATTAATTTTCCACAAGCACGAAAACTTGCCCAATCTCTTGTTTCTTCTGGAACGGAAGGTTTAGTAATAGGCGGAACAACAGGCGAAGCACCATCAATGTCAGATGATGAAAAAATCAGGTTATTTGCAGAAGTAAAAGAAGCTGTTGGAGATTCTGCAGCTGTAATTGCAGGAACTACAGACAACAACCACAACAAATCTATAGAGCTTTCTAAAGAAGCTGAAAAAGTAGGTGCAGATGCTCTTTTATTAACTGTTCCCGCCTATAACAAACCCACACAAGAAGGTTTGTATAGAAATTTCAAAGCAATAGCTGAAGCAACTTCTCTACCTGGCATTCTATATAATGTTCCATCTAGAACTTCTTTAAACATGAGTGTTGAAACAACACTTAGATTAGCTGAAATTGATAACATAATCGGTGTAAAAGAAGCTTCTAGTGATTTCACTCAAATCACTACTATTATTGACAAAGCACCTGACGGTTTTAATGTTTGGTCAGGCAATGATGATGAAACATTTCCCATAATGTGTGTTGGAGGATATGGAATAGTTAGCGTAGCCTCACACATCTTAGGTAATCAAATTAAAACAATGATTGAGTATATATTAGATGGCAATTTAGAAAGTGCTGCAAGTGAGCACAAAAGACTTCTTCCTATATTTAAAGCCTTATTTTGGGTAACAAATCCTATTCCAGTTAAATATGCTGTCAACAGGCATGGATTTAATGCAGGAATTCACAGACTTCCACTATGTGAACCCGATCAATCTTTTATAGAAGACTTTAACCCTGTAATGGATTCATACAGTATCGATTTACCTGTTTAATTCAAATCAAAGGTTTTACAGTAATAGTTTCATCACGATGTGGACCTGTAGAAATTATATCTATAGGAGCACCAATAATATCTTGAATCCTGTCAACATAATGACGAGCATTTTTAGGCAACTTATTCAAATCTGACATTCCAGCAGTTGGGATGTCCCAACCAGGCAATTCCTCATATACAGGAACACATCTACTTAAAGCAGCCATGCCTCCAGGCAATTGATCAATTATTTCTCCGTCTAGTTCATAACCTGTACAAATCTTCACAACTTCAAATTGGTCTAAAACGTCCAATCTAGTGATTACGGCAGAAGTATAACCATTTACTTGATGACTATATTTGGCAACTACTCCATCAAACCATCCTACTCTTCTAGCTCTACCTGTAGTAGTTCCAAATTCTCTAGCTATTGTTCTAATACTTTCTCCCACATCATCAAATAGTTCAGTGGGTAAAGGACCTGCCCCAACTCTAGTTGTGTAAGCTTTAAAAACTCCAACTACAGAAGTTAGATATCTAGGCTGAATTGATAATCCAGTAATTGCTCCACCGATACTTGAATTTGAAGAAGTAACATATGGATATGTTCCATGATCTATATCAAGTAAAACTCCTTGAGCACCTTCTAAAACAGCATTAGATCCTTTATATAATTGATCATTAATATACTCTCCTGTTGGAGCAATATATGGATGTAACTTTTCTGACCAAATCTTGCATAGCTCTAATAATTCATCTACTGAAAGTGAATTTTGAACTTTGTTTTTATCAACTAGTTGATTTGATGACTCAACAAGTGCAATTAAACGATCTTTTAAAGTATCGATATCTAATAAATCTGCAGCCCTAATTCCTTTTCTAGAAATTTTATCTCCATATGCTGGACCTATCCCTTTACCCGTAGTCCCTATAGCATCTGTTCCTAATTTGATTTCAGAAAGGTTATCCAACACAACATGATGAGGAAGAATCAAATGGACTCTGTCACTTACAATCAACCTATCTGAAATATCTATACCAACATCATTTAAAGCATTAATTTCACTAATTAGAATATCTGGATTAATAACTAAACCATTTCCAATGATATTAGTGACGTTTTCATTGAATACCCCACAAGGTAAAAGATGTAAACTGAATTCACCTAAATCGTTAATTACTGTATGGCCTGCGTTATTACCACCGGAAAATCTTGCTACTATATCGGCATCTTCAGCTAGAAAATCAACTATTTTACCTTTTCCTTCATCGCCCCATTGAGCTCCCAAAACTGCGTGAGCAGGCATACTTCACTCCAAAAAAAAGTTTACAAAAAAATTCTCCACAATTTAGAGCGTTCAAAAGCATCGACAGTGGAGATTCGACGATTATATCAGAGCTTATATCTGAAAAGCATTAACAATAAAAAACTATTTGAAAATAAATTTTGACACTTCCTCTATCGCCCTAGAAATATAAACAAATCTTTCTGAAGTTGATAAATCTATTTCATTAAATTTTTCATCTTGCTCATAACCACCTAATTCTGCAGGACCCGGAATCAAATTCAGTTGTAATTCACAAATTTTTCCTTCGGGGGTCACAACAATACAGCCAATATCAGAATTATTATCAATTGGATCCAATTCAATAGCTTTAATTGTTTGCATTCCCATGAAACCAGGGAACGGATCTATAGAAAGGCATAATCTTTCTAAAATATCGGTTAATTGATTTAACGATTCTAAATGTTTTTCATTAGATTGTGACATCACTTCTCCGTTGACACTTATAAAAGCTAGACATATCATAAAATACTCTAATCATATTCCGGCTACGTAGCTCAGGGGTTAGAGCGGGGTCTTCATAAGGCCTAGGTCGGTGGTTCAAATCCACCCGTAGCCACCAACCATATTACTATGGGATTTTTTTAAGGATGATAAACAACCATCTTTAATTCTGTCATTTCCTCTACTGCATATTTAGGACCTTCTTTACCCATTCCACTCTCTTTAAGGCCTCCATAAGGCATTAAGTCTACTCTCCATCCTGGACCAGAATTAATATGTAAATTACCTGAATCAACTTCTCTAGCAAATTTCATTGCCCAATCTAAATTTTGAGTAAATATAGCTGCACTAAGTCCATAATTTGAATCATTTGCTATTCGTATAGCCTCATCAATATCCGAAGAAGGAGTTACAGCAACGGCAGGGCCAAATAGTTCTTCACACGAAACTCTCATTTCTGGCTTCACATCTGCAACTACAGTTGGAGCATGCATTGCTCCTTCGTAATCACCACCAGTAATAGTTCTAGCACCACTACTTACAGCTTCTTTAATCCATTCATTGACTCTCACTGCTTCTTGAGGTTTGACCATAGGTCCCATTTTGATTGATTCATCCATAGGATTGCCTGTACTGATTTTTTCAACACCTTCTTTAAGAGCATCTAAATAATCTGAATAAATTCTTTTATCTGCAATGACTCTTTGAGCTGAAATGCATACTTGTCCAGCGTTAGCAAAACCACTAGAAATAGTACCTGCTACTACTTTTTCAATATCAGCATCATGCATGACAATTAATGGTGCATTTGAACCAAGTTCCATAGTCACTTTTTTCAAACCAGCTGCCTTACAAATTCCCTCTCCTACATCTCGACTACCCGTAAAAGTAATTTTACGAATACGTGAATCCTCTACAAGTGCTCCTCCAACTGTAGTCCCAGAACCAGTAATACATTGAACAGCATCTGCTGGAAACCCTGCTTCAATTAAAATTTCGGTCAATTTTAGTGCTGACAAAGGAGTATCAGAGGCAGGTTTGATAATAACCGCATTACCTGCTGCCAATGCAGGCCCCACTTTATGACAAACAAGATTTAATGGAAAATTAAAAGGTGCTATAGCAGCAACAATTCCAACCGGTACTCTTAATGTAAAACCAAGTTGACCAGTCCAAGTAGGAGAACCGTGTAATGGAACGACTTCACCTGATAAACGTTTAGCTTCTTCAGCAGATCCTGTCATAGTTTGAATTGCTCTTTGAACTTCACCAATCCCTTCAGATATGACTTTACCCTCTTCCAATGTAATTGTTTGCCCAAGATCTACCATTCTTTCGTCCATTAATTTAATGGCTTTCATCAATAATTCATACCGTTGATATCCTGACATTTTAGCCATTTCTTTTGCGCCTCTTTCAGCAGCAGAAATAGCAGCAGATACATCTGCAGAAGTTGCTTTTGGAACTGTGTCAAAAGCCTCTCCATTAAAAGGATTTATTACTTCAATTTTGTCGTCTCTATCAACCCATGATCCATCAATGTACATTTTCATTATGCATGTCTCCAGTAATGTTTATTAATACAAGTATACATAAATAATTTGGGAAATTATCGATGAATTAACGCCATAATTCATAAATGCTAGGGCTTTTTTAAGCCCTAGCATTTATATTATTTTGATCCCCAAGGATTTATAGCCTTCTTTAAAGCTTCATAACCTTGCAAAAATCCAGGCCTGTCACCGCTATATACTTCATCAAAAGTATCTAGAGCATCATCTAACCATTTTTTCAATTGAGCATTTCCAGGGTTTGCATCAATATAAGCATCTCTTATCAATACAAAGTGAATTCTAGGGTCATAAGGTTGTTTTGTTCCACCTACCCATTCATCGCCATCTAAAAGTCTTAGTAACATTGCATCAGCTGAACCTAATGTTTGTTCATGAATTGGAGGACCATCCATACGATGCATTACAGAAGTCATGTCTCTACCATTTCCTGTCACATATCCCATATCTGACCAAACATTTCGCATATTAATATCTTGGCCTAAATGCTTTGCAACCATACCTCCAAAAGCTCTGAGTGGATCAGAAATATCTGCTAACAAGTCTGTTAATCTATCTCCATCTAAATCAGTAGCTAATACTATGGTGTCTTGCTTTTCAATCAAATCCCAAATTAACAAACCGTAATTAGTGTCAGAAATATGCTGTTCTATTCGTCCTCCCCAATTTTCCATACCATCTTTAAAATCACTAGGAAGCAAATCAATTATTTTTTGAATGCTTTCCTTATGTTCTTCATAAGGATCAACAGCATACTTTCTTCCTACTTGAAATTTGGTCCCTTGAAGCAACCAAGAATGTAATCCTGCATTAATTCCATCTTCCATAGCTTGGGTGGGTTTTGTAGCTACTCTTCCTACAGAACCAGTCTCATGAACAAGTTTTAAGAAAAGCCTGTTTGCGTATGCCATTTGTACACCTGGGGTATTCATTTCTGAATGAACCACTCCATTTGTATCCACCTCAAATTTCGGTTTATTTTGAGAATATGGAAGACATGGCATACACCTAACAACTGTAATTGGACCATAAGGCCTAACATTACAATAAACTCCAGCTTGAGTTCTCAATGGGGCATTTCCAGACTTTCCCATCACTACTACCCTACTTCCATCAGTATCAGTCACATAAGCATCACCTGCAGTAGACCATTTGATTGAAGTACATGGCATATTCCCAAACCAAGATAAAGCTTCCAGCTTTGAATCATGTCGTATTTGAGACCACATTGGAACACCATAAAAAGGTAGGCCCAATACATCCACAGCTGCGATAGTACCTAAAAGGGCATAAGCATCTGTTAAGGAATGGGCAACGGGATTAACTGATCCATCATGATTACCGCCTTTCCATACTACTGCATCAGGATAACCATCAGGTTTCACTTCTGCAGGTTCAAACAATTCTCCTAAAAGACTTAAAAGATCTCCACCGTCAGCTTCAGTTTTTGCAATAGACATTAAATCAATCATTAATCACCTCATTTTTGTAAAAATTGCTCTGAGATAGTAACAAACTCCTATCAATGAATCTATAGCATGATCATAGGTGTGAATAAATTTCATATTATGAGATACTCGATTTTAATTTTAGGAAAACACATGAGAAAAATTGGAATAAATAACTTTAGATTTAAAGGTGCTCCTTGGAAAGACCAATTAAGTCTTGCACAGAAGATAGATCAATTAGGATTCAACTCTATTTCTATGGGGGAATCGTGGGGAGAAGATTCACTAACTTCATTAGCCCAAATCGCTACAGTTACGAGTAATATCAAAATTGGTACTAGCATTGTTCCTACCTATGGAAGAACTCCTGCCAACTTAGCTATGACTGCTTTAAATATGGATAAAATGTCTGAAGGTAGATTTTTTCTTGGTTTAGGTGCTAGCGGAAAAGCAGTAATAGAAGGGTTTCATGGAGAAAAATTTGAAAAGCCCTTGTCTCGAATGAGAGAGTATATCAACATAATCAGACTAGCTATGAATAATGAAAAACTCGATAATGACGGCGAATTCTTTAAAACTAGTAGATTCAGATTACAGTTTGAGTCTTATAGAAACGATCTTCCTATATATATAGCATCGTTAAGTCCTGCAAGTTTAAAAATGACTGGAGAATTAGCTGACGGATGGCTTCCTATCTATCTAGTTCCAACAAATATGGAACATTCTCTTAATTTGATTAAAGAAGGTGCCAAAACAAAAAACAGACAATTATCTGACATAAAACTTTCACCTCAAGTTTCTATTTATGTCACAGACAATCATAAAGAAGCATTTGATAGAGAAAGACCTCACATAGCCTTTTACATAGGAGGAATGGGTATCTTTTACCACGAATATATGCACAGAATAGGATTTGGGTCAGAATCAGACAAAATACGTGAAGCATATTTAAATCGAGATAGAGACAAAGCTGCTGAATTAGTTACCGACGAGATGGTAGCTGCAATGACTATAATTGGGACTCAGAATGAATGCTCAGACCAAATGGATATATTTTTTAATGCTGGAATAGATGAAGTCAGGTTAGTTTTCAATGAACCCAATTTTGAATCATATGTGAAATCTATAGAATCAGTATCAGAATTAATACAATAGGATCAAAATGACACTTACTATTAATGACTTAATCCAAACATCTCACAATACTGCTAAAGAAAAAGGTTGGTGGGATGACTCAAATAGAAATGTAGGGGAATTATTAGCTTTAGTTCACAGTGAAATCAGTGAAGCACTAGAAGTTTACAGAATTAAAGGAAAAGATGGATTACAAGAAATTTGGGAAGATGAAAAAGGTAAGCCCGAAGGATTTGTTACAGAACTTGCCGATGTAATCATTCGGATTGCAGATCTTTGTGGAGAATTCAATTTAGACTTGGAGTCTACTCTAGTCAAAAAAATGGAGTTTAATAAAACTCGTCCATATCGCCATGGAAATAAAAAAGCTTAGGATGCTTTAATTAACTTACGATATGTTTTTCTAAAACCTTAGGGTCAAACTCTACTCCTAAACCGGGCCCTGTCGGAATTTGAATATATCCATTATCAAATACTATTGGGTCTTTAAAAATTTTCTTATGTAATGAACCTTGATTTGCTTCAGCAATCATAAAGTTTGGTGAGCAGGTTGCTACTTGAATCGCTGCTGCTGCTGCAACTGGGCCACAATACATATGGGGTGCAATCACTGCATAGTTTGCTTCTGCCATAGCGGCAACTTTTTTGCCTACTAAAATTCCTCCTGCTTGACCAATATCAATTTGAATAATCTGTGCAGCTTGTTTTCTTAACAACTCAGAAAACTGAAAAATCGTTGCTAATCTTTCCCCAGTAGCAATAGGAATACTAGTATGAGCTGCAACTCTAGCCATCTCATCAATATTCTCCGGTGAAACAGGCTCTTCAAACCAAAAAGGTTGGTAGGGTTCTATAGCTTTTGCAACTCTAATTGCACTGTAAGTAGTCAACTGACCGTGAGTACCTAAGCCAACTTCAAGTTCATTACCTACCGCAGACCTAATGCTTTTAAAAATGTTTTCTGCATAAGTGATTTCTTTAAGGCTGATATCTCGTGGAACTCCAGTAATGGGATGAAAAGGATCAAATTTACAGGCAGAGTTTCCTTCTTTAAGTAATTGCTCTGCTACAGCTCCGGCATTTTCAGCTTTCCCTTCAGGAATAGGGGGCATGTAAGCATAAGCTCTAAGTTGATCCCAGCATTTACCCCCCAGCATGTTGTAAATTGGTTGATTATTTGCTTTTCCTACAATATCCCATAGTGCCATTTCTATGCCAGAAATTACCATTCCATAATGCAAGCTTGGTAATCGATAATCATGCCTACCTGCATACATGTCATAATAAATTTTTTCGATATTAAATGGGTCTTGGCCAACAACAAAAGCTTCAACTGTTTCATGAACCAATTGGATTTGAGATTGGAAATCTCTCCAAGTCATTTTTCCGTAGAAAGAACTTCCTGTAAGTTTTTCTCCAAGTCCTACAATTCCTTCATCAGTAGACAATTCCAAAATTAGAAAGTATTTGCCTCCAACATACCATTCTTCATCTTGACCTCCACCACCACTTTTAATGCCAGGTTCGTTTTCAATCACATATGTTTTAACGCCAGTAACTTTCATGTTTCTACCCTTTCTAATAAAGTTTAACCTCAGGTTCTAATCCTAAAAAGAATTGACCTGCCGTATCATAATGAGCCATTCTACCTTGAATTTGTTGAGATATAGCTCTCACATCTTGAGATTTTCTTTGTATTGGGGTGGATTCAAAAATTGCAGTGGAACCTGATAAATTGTAAATAATATCAGTTACTCTTACTGCCTCTCTTATAGAATGAGTACTTGCAAGCCTTAAATTTACTCTAGATTTTTCTTGCAACTTTCTGTCATTAATTGCTTGATCCCAAAGTTCTTCTACCGCCTCATTTAAATACGAGTTAGCAGATCTCCATATAGCTTCAGCTTGACCTAATTCTCTATGAGTAAATGGCTGTAAGGAAAGTTTGTTTTGATCTTGTGGAGTTCTTGATGATGTATCTCCTATCAATGAATCAATACTTGATCTAGCAGCCCCTAATGCAGTAGTAGCAAATCCTGCACAAAACAATAAAGTCCTAGAAAACAAATATAAAGGGCCTTCAGCAACAGGGGGGCCGCCTAGAACATAAGTATTTTCTTCTGGAACAAATTTATCATTTACTGTAAAACTAAAACTTCCTGTACCTCTTAATCCGTTCACATCCCATGTATCAACCCAGTCAACTTCATTATTTGGAATAAACATATCTCGCATTTCTTTAGAATCAGATCCATTACTTCCAATTCTGCCTGAAATAGGAGCTATAGCTAATGCCCAAGTCGCATGCCTAGAACCGCTACTAAAATTCCATCTACCAGAAAGGTTATATCCACCTTCTACAGGAATTGCATTTGGTGAAATGGGTGGACCATTTGAAAGAATTGCTCTAGGATCCGACCAAATTTTTTCAGCTAGTGATTTATGCATAAACCCTGAAGTGGTAGCTAATACATTATTCTGGTTAAAACACCAAGCAACACTTGCATCTGCTTGAGCAATTAAACTTACCAATTTCAAAAACTCAACAAAACTGACTTCGTGACCACCAACAGACTTCGGTACATATAGTCTAAATAACCCTCCGTCTGCCATTTTATGAATCAAATCAATAGGTATTTGTCGAGAATCAGTAATTTCAGAAACTCTATTTTTGATTTCTGGCACAATGCTAGTTGTAAAATCTAAAAACTGTGAATCTTGTTTTGCTTCTAATTTAACCATTAAAAATCAGCTTTTTTATTTAAATTTAGGCGCTCAAAATACATTATGACTTAATTGACTGCAATTGTCAGCAAGACTATGATTTATCTTCTAATTCAAGGATTTTAGCGCCCGTAGCTCAGCTGGATAGAGCGTATCCCTGCGGAGGATAAGGCCGTGAGTTCGAATCTCACCGGGCGCACCATAAATATAATTATGTTTCAAAAATTTATTTTCCCAGTAATTACTGTAACTGCTTCACCTTCAATCATTACCCTATTCTCTCTCACTTCTAACCAAAGCTCACCACCTCGTTTAGAAGCTTGGTAGGCTTTGAGTACATTTTTATCAAATATTTTTGCCCAATAAGGTGCAAGAGTAGAATGAGATGATCCCGTAACAGGATCTTCAGAAATACCATCATCTGCACAAAAAAAACGAGAGACAAAATCATATTTGGAGACTTTTGATTTAGCTGTCACTATTATGAAATCATCAAATTTCTTTAACAAACTAAAATCAGGATCAATGTCATAAATCACTTGTTCATCTTCATAAACTAACATTAAATCTCTCGATTTATATACTGAATGAGGCCTAGCGGT
>CETB01054836.1_pt1 | contig 42878 bp, 37 predicted proteins | sample 356381 | NCBI WGS metagenome assembly CETB01 (sample SAMEA2622545, study PRJEB7988) | marine metagenome | biome: marine biome (ENVO:00000447); feature: deep chlorophyll maximum layer (ENVO:xxxxxxxx); material: "saline water (ENVO:00002010), including plankton (ENVO:xxxxxxxx)" | depth 155 m | reverse complement strand
TCTATTACTTCAGGATCAATAGCCGTAGATTTTATTACAGATCCCTCTGGTGCAATATTTCCTTTTGGGAAAGTAACTGTTGATGTTAGCCCTCTAAGAGTTGCGTTAGCTTTATTCATTATTACATTTTCTGGATCTACACCATCCTTTTCAAATAAATATTTTCTAACGTATTTTCTTCTCTCAGACTCTTCCCACCACTCGAGATTTTCTCTTAATGTTTTTCCAGAAACTGTCAATTCATCTAAATTCAATAATCCCAGCCTTTTTAGATTAAGCATAACTTCAGGTACTCCTCCTGCTGCATAAAATTGTGAAGTTGGGTGTCCAACAGGTCCATTTGGTAATACATCTACAAGTCTTGGTACATAACTATTAATTCTTGACCAGTCATCAACAGTCATTCTCTTCCTACCCACCGCATGAGCTATTGCAGGTAAATGAAGTAATAAGTTTGTTGAACCTCCACATGCTGCATGTACAACCATTGCGTTTTCAAATGCCTTATCAGTTAGTATTTTTTCAATATTTATTGAATCTTCTTCAAGATTCAGCAGTGCCTTTGCAGATCTTTTTGCGTTATGAAACCATGCAGGAGTACCGCTCGGCGTACATGCAGTGTGTGTTAATGCTATGCCAAGAGACTCCGCTATAACTTGAGAAGTTCCGGCAGTTCCAAGAAACTGACATCCGCCTCCAGGAGATGCACAAGCTTTGCACCCCATCTCTTGAGCGTAATCTAATGTTATTTCTCCCTGTGAAAATCGTGCACCAATTGATTGTATTTTCCCTGCATCTTCTCCATTTTCTGGTGCAAGTGTTGAACCACCAGGTACAATTATCGATGGCTTGTCTTTCATTCCTGCAAGAGCCATCATCATTGCTGGCAAGCCTTTATCACATGAAGCTATTCCCATAACAGCTCTTGCTGTTGGTAAAGACCTTGCTAATCTACGTAAAACTTTTGCGGCATCATTTCTGTATGGTAAAGAATCAAACATTCCTGTTGTTCCTTGTGTTCTTCCATCACAAGGATCCGAACAAAATGCAGCAAAAGGAAGACCACCCAGCTCTTTTATAGTATTTGCTGATTCTTCTACTAGATTTGAAAGTTCCCAGTGTCCAGTATGAAATCCTAAAGCTATAGGTTCACCATCACTATCTTTTATACCTCCGCATGTAGATAGAATTAAGAATTGTTTTCTGAGTAATTCTTGAGGGTTCCAACCCATTCCAGCATTTTGAGTTAGACCGAAATGGTTACCACTTGGTTCGTTTATAAGAATCTCAGGTGTAAAAGGTATCTTGCCTTTAGGTCCTTCTGCATGCGTTTTAATAGTGTAATTAGCTTCAGAACCACCTTCAATTATATCTATAAAAGAAGGTTTGATTTTTTTTTGTGAAGTCACATCTTCTCCTGTTTTGATGAATATATAACTTAGATAATAACACAAAGCATGAATTCAAAAATAAACTAATTTAGTGAAGAAATTGCTTGTTCAAATTTTTCTGAAATTTCTTTATCTATAATAATTAGTTTCTCTAGTAAAATTAGTAATTCTTTAAGAGTTTCTTGTTGATTTTCTGAAGAAAATATCATTGTTTTTGTTTTTATTTCAATATTTGCTTCAATTTTATTCTCTAAAATATTTTTGATTCCAATTATAGGTTCATCAAATCTAATAAGTATTTTATTTTCATCTCCTTTTATAGAGCTTATGTGCTTGTACTCATGACATAAAATCTTAATTCTGTTAATTAAGAATAAATTTTTTAGTTCTTCAGGCACTTGCCCAAATCTGTCCTTAATTTCCTTTTGTAATTCTAATAACTCTTTAACTTTTCTTAACTTTGATAATCTCATATAAATATTTAACCTTACCTTGATATCTTCAATGTATTCTTCAGGAATTCTAGCGTTTATCTTAATATCTACAGTATTCATTAAGAAAAAATTTAAGTTACTTTCTTCTCCATTTTTTAATGACTCTATTGCTGAAATAAGTAAAGAATTATAAAGTTCATACCCTATAGAACTTATATGACCACTTTGCTCTTTTCCTAAAATATTACCAGCCCCTCTAATTTCTAGATCTCTCATTGCAATATCATATCCTGATCCAAACTCAGATGATGAAATTATAGCATTTAATCTTTCTTCAGAAATATCATTAATTCTTGAACTGCTAGGAGTTAAAAAATATGCATAAGAAGTTTTTTCACTTCTTCCTATTCTTCCCTTCATTTGATAGAGCTGAGAAAGCCCAAATTTATGAGAATTATTAACTATAAGAGTATTTACATTTGGCATATCTATTCCGGATTCGATTATTGTTGTACAGACTAAAATATCAGTTTTCTTTGAGTTGAAGTCCTTAATTATATTTTCAAGATTATTCTTTTCCATTTGTCCATGAGCGATAGAAATTTTAGCTTCAGGAACAACTTTTCTTATTCTTTGAGCAAGAATTTCTATGTTATGGATTTCGTTATTAACAAAAAATATCTGACCTTTACGATCGATCTCTCTTAGTATTACTTCTCTTATCAAGTCATCTGAAAAATTTGATACGTAAGTATTTACTGGAATTCGATTCTCTGGTGGAGTGTTAATCATGCTTAGATCTCTTACTCCATTTAGCGCTAAACTTAGGGTTCTAGGGATTGGTGTTGCACTTAGACTTAATACATCAATATCAATTTCTTTTTGCTTAATATTTTCTTTTTGATTAACTCCAAATTTATGTTCTTCATCAATTATTAATAGACCTAAGTTTTTAAAATTTATATTATTTTGAATAAGTTTATGTGTGCCTATTAAAATATCTACTTTTCCTTCTGAAAGTTTTTTTAAGATATTTTTCTGGCCTAAGTTTGAAATAAATCTAGAAATATATTCTATCTCAATAGGGAAAGGATTTAATCTTTCTTTGAAGGTTTCATAATGCTGTAAAGCAAGCACTGTAGTCGGAACTAATATAGCTACTTGAAATCCATTTTCTACAACCTTAAATGCAGCCCTAATGGCTACTTCTGTTTTTCCAAATCCAACATCTCCACAAAGTAACCTATCCATTGGCTTTTTAGACTCAAGGTCTAAATTAATTTCATTTATAGCCTTTTCTTGATCAGGAGTTTCAATAAATTCAAAAGATTCCGCTAGTTCTTTATACCATTCTGATTTTTTTTTAAAACTCTTTCCTTTGATTTTTTCTCTTGCAGCATATATTTGAAGTAGCTCAACAGCTAATATTTCTATGGACCTTTGCACTTTATTTTTTGATTTTATCCATCTTTGAGAGCCTAAAGTATCTAGTTTTGGATCCTCTTTTTGAAATGATTTATATAGTTGAATTCTGTCTATTTGTTCAGATGGGACATATAACCTATCATCATTTTTGTAATTAATTACGATGAACTCTCTTTTAGTGGAATCAATTTGAGTCGTTCCTATAAATTTACCTACTCCATGATCAATATGAACTACAAAGTCATCGATTTTAAAAGGTTCAGAAGAAATGGCTGAAGGTATATTATTTGAATATGATTTAATGGTTCTTTTTTTCTTCATCCCAAACAGTTCTTTATCTGTGAGTATGGTAAAGAAATTTTTTCCGTCATTTATCTTAAAACCCTGACCAATATTTTTAGAAATAATATTATATTTATTTGCTGATATTTCTTGAATATCATCAAAAATTTCAATATTTGATATTTCTAAAATCTCCTTAACTCTCCTTGGATAATCAGTAGAAATTATAACTTTTTCATTCTTTTCTTTATCATTTAGAAATCTCTTAATTTTGTTTTCATTTAACTTTTGAATTTTAGGAGTTGAAATTTTCAATCTAAAATGGTTTTTATTTTCATAGGATCTTTGATTGATTTCCAAAAGCATTTTTTCTTCTTCCAAAAAAAATAAAGAATTAGGGCTATCATAGGGAGCTGGAAAATTTGAGTTTATTTCCTTATTATTTATCTTAGTTTTTAGAATTGAATTTCTTCTATTCTTTGTATTTTCTAATTCATGATTAAGATTATAGTTTTCTAATTTTATTATTAAGTATTCATTTCTTAAAAAATTTACTATTGATCCTTTGTCAAAAAAACCGGAATAATAATTTATTAAATCTTCTGATTCTCCCTCAATAATCTTTGAAAGATTAGAAATAGTAAAATCTATATCTTTATTTTTGGGATTTTCAAAGAATTTCTTATTCTGCTTCATCAAGTCATCAATATTTCTAGAAAGAGTATTTGTTTCAGATACTGGAGAAATAAAAATATCTTTTACTGTTTTATATGTTATCTGAGAAGATGATTCAAATATTTTTATTGACTCTATAGAATCATATAAAAAATTAATTCTTATTGGATCTTTCATATTCAAAGTAAATATATCTATAATATCTCCTCTGACTGCAAATTCTCCAACTGACTCTACTATAGAAGTGTTTTTATAACCGGACAAGACTATTTTGTTCACAAGTTCCCTTTGAGTAATCTTATCTCCTGTTCTCAAGTCTATACATAATTTTGCGAATAAGTTTTTTGAAATTGTATTTGTAGTTAATGATTGAATAGAAGAACAGACAATGGGTAATTTATTATTATATTGGCCCTTATAAAGTGCTTCTAGGCATCTCATTCTTTCAATAGCATTTTTGTTATCTGGTTTATATTTTTCTAGAAATATTTCATTCCGTTCGTTAAAATTTAAGTTAGTTGTTTTAGAACTCCAAAAATTCAGATTATCAACTAATTCTCTAGATTCTTCTGGGTTAGACGTAAGAACTAACGTAGGTTTTTTTACTAATTGGACAATGGATGAAATAATAAATGGATGAGCTTCTTTTGGAGAAAGTATTTTTGGACTATTTTTTGAGCGCAGTTCGCCAACTACATGTTTAAATGTAGGCTCATTATGAAGTAAACTGCTTAAACTTACCAAATTATTCAAAATCTTAATCCGATAAACTATATTTTATACGAAAGAAATAAAATTTTTATAAAAAAGTTATGACAACAAAAAAGAAATTAAGAATAGTTATAAAAATTGGAAGTAATCTTATTACTGAAAACGGAAATATCCTAAATTATAAACTTATTGAAAACTTATGTGATCAAATTTCTGTTATTAGAAAGAGTCAACACCAGGTGATTATTGTTTCCTCAGGTGCAGTTGCAGCAGGTAATCAATATCTTTCTAAATATGAAAAAAATGTAAATATAAATAATAATTCAATAGTGCAAAAACAATTACTTGCTTCAATTGGTCAGCCAATTTTAATGAATGCATATGAAAAATTTTTTTCAGAAAGATCAATAATGATTTCCCAAGCTCTTCTATCAAGAAATGATTTTGAAAATAGGCTAGGTTATCTAAATATTAGAAATACTCTTAGTGAGCTATTATTGCTTGATATTATTCCAATAATTAATGAAAATGATGTAGTCTCTACTGAAGAATTGACAGGGAATGTCTATGGGGATAATGATCGATTATCAGCAATGGTTTCCAATGCAATAGATGCAGATTTATTGATTTTATTAGGTACAATAGACGGTTTATATACGTCAGATCCAAATATTACAAAAGATGCAAAAAAAATTAATATCGTTGAAGATATTACTGATGAAATCATCAATTTTGCTGAGGGATCAATTGATGGAATTGGTTCTGGAGGAATGACTTCAAAAATCCAAGCTGCTAATATTTCTATTAATTCTGGTACTGAGATGTTTATTGCTTCAGGTTTGGAAAATGATGTCTTAAAAAGAATCATTTCTGGAGAAATAATAGGTACTAAATTTTTATCCAAACAATCACTGAATGAATCTAGAAAGAGATGGCTTATAACAGGCTACTCTTCTTCTAAAGGTGATATTACTCTCGATGAAGGTGCTATAAAAGCAATTAAAAACAAAGGAAGTGTTCTTCCTCCCGGAATCAAAAATACCTCAGGTGATTTTGATAGAGGCGATATTATTGGAATAAAAAACTCAATTGACAAGGTAATTGGTTGGGGAATTTCTAATTATTCTTCAAAAGAAATTAGTAAAATAAAAGGTATTAATAGTTCAAAAATTATAGATATAGTAGAAAAAAATTATGGATCTGAAGTTATACACAGAAATAACTTAGTACTTACTCAATAGAAAGTTAATTTATGCTTAAAAATTTAGAGAAAAATATTTCAAAAGTCTATGAAAGTTCCTTAAGTTTAAGTCTTGTTACACCAGAACAAAGAAAGAGTTGCTTAGACATTTTATCCAGAAAATTGGACTTATTCATGAATGAGATAATAGAAATTAATGATAAAGAAATCTCTATAGCAACTGATAACGGCTTAGATAAACATGTGATAGATAGGATGAAACTCAGTAGAGAATCAATTCTAAGAATGATTAGTTCTTTAGTAAGTGTTAGAGATATGCCAGATACAGTTTCTGAAATCATAGAGACGAAAAAACGAGAAAATGGATTAGTAGTAAATAAGGTTAGAGTTCCATTAGGTGTTTTAGGGGTTATTTTTGAAAGTCGCCCAAATGTAGTTATAGAAATCGCTTCCTTGGCTATAAAGTCTGGAAATGGGTTGGTCATGAGAGGTGGTAAAGATTGTATATTGACAAATTTATATTTGTTTAAGCTTGTAAAAGAATCCTTATCTGAATCTGGAATTAATGAAGATAGTATGTATTTTATTGATTTTATAGATCGTAAAGCTGTTGATTTAATTCTTTCTATGGATAGATATATTGACTTACTTATTCCTAGGGGCTCAGCTTCATTAGTGGATTTAGTAAATAAAAATGCCAAAATGCCTTCGATAACAGGTGGTATTGGTGTTTGCCATACATATGTAGATAAAGAAGCTGATATCGAACAAGCAATTAATATACTTAATAATGCAAAAACTCAAAACCCTTCAGTTTGTAATGCAATGGATACGGTAATAGTCCATAAAGAAATTTTAAAGAATCTTCTAGACCCTCTATCAAAAGTATATTTAGAGAAAAATGTAAAAATAAAGGCTGATCAAGAAGCATATGAAATAATAGGTTCTAATAAAGGTGTTAGCCATGCATCAGAAGAAGATTTTGGATATGAATTCTTAGATCTTGTAGTAAGTATAAAAACAGTAAAAAATATTGATTTGGCAATAAGTCACATAACTAAATATGGTTCCAAACACTCTGAAGCTATAATAACTAATGACGAAATAAATGCAAAATATTTTCTTGATAAAGTAGATGCATCTGCAGTTTTTCATAATACATCTACTAGATTCAATGATGGTTTTGAGTTAGGATTAGGAGCTGAAGTTGCTGTTTCTACTGACAAGCTTCATGCAAGGGGTCCAATGGGGATAAATGACCTAATGACTTATAAGTGGGTAGTTTTAGGGCAAGGGCAAGTTAGAACTTAAGAAAATGACAAAAATATTTAAATTAAGAGTTCCTGCTTCATCTGCGAACTTAGGATCTGGGTTCGATTCTATAGGTGCATGCTTAGATATTTGGAATGAAATAAAGTTTTTTGAAGGTGAATTTCAAATTACAAATAAAGGATTTGGTGAAAAATCTTTTCCTAGAGACAAAAAAAACTTAATCTATAAATCTTATCTTCAAACTATTCAAATTCTAGGTAAATCTGAAAAAGAATTAACAGTAAATTGTGATAATAATATCCCAAATTCCGGAGGTTTAGGAAGTAGCTCAGCAGCAGTGATCTCAGGAATTATGATAGCTTATGCAATAAATAATATTGATATGGAAAAAGATGAGGTTTATCAAATAGCAGCTGCAATAGAAGGTCACCCTGATAATGTTGGCCCTGCTATTTTTGGTGGAATAACAATAGGTTACAAAGATTATGATGAATGGCTCATAAGTCAGGTTAAGTTCAATAAAAACCTAAAAATAATATCTTTTGTGTCTGACCAGAAAATATCAACTCAAGAATCAAGGAAGAATCTTCCTAAAGAAGTATCTAGAAATGATTCAGTTTATAATATATCTAGAGCTGCTTTACTTATAAATTCTTTGGCTAATGATAATTTTCAAAACTTAAAGTATGCCTTTCAAGATAAAATTCATGAACAATATAGAACCCCAATGATTAAAGGATTTTCAACTATATCCAATTCAGCAATTTCTGCGGGTGCATTGGCTACTTATCTTTCAGGATCAGGACCTACTATTTCAGCTATAGCTGAATCTAAAGAACTTACAATTAATTATGAAATGCTGGATGCAGCAAATAAACTTGGAATAAATGGTAATGGAATAATTTGTAAAATATCAGAAATTGGAGCACATTTAGTTGAAGAATAAAATCGTAGTTCAAAAGTACGGAGGTACTTCAATAGGAGATGTTGAAATGCTTAAGTTGATAGCAAAAAAAATTTCTGACAAAAAGATTAAAGGCTATTCTCCAGTGGTTGTAGTTTCTGCTATGGGTAAAACAACTGATGATCTAGTAAATATGTCTGAAGAAGTTACTTTTAATGATAAAAAACCAGACCTTAGAGAAAAAGATACTTTGCTTTCTACTGGAGAATTAGTTTCTTCAACTCTTTTAGCAATATCTATAAAGTCATTAGATAATGAAGTCATTAGTTTATCTGGCTTACAAGCTGGAATTACAACTGATAATATCCATGGTTCTGCAAGAATTTCAGATATTAACACCTCTAGAATTATTGAAGAAATTCAGCAAGGCAAAATAATAATTATTGCAGGTTTTCAAGGGGTTAATAATGAAGGTGATATCACTACTCTTGGTAGGGGAGGTTCAGATACAACGGCTGTTGCAATAGCTGCAGCTCTTAAGGCAGATTTATGTGAAATATATACTGATGTTGAAGGCATCTATACTACTGATCCAAGAGTTGTTTCAAAAGCAAAAAAATTAGATAAGATAAATTATGAAGATATGCTTGAAATGGCAGTTTTAGGTGCTAAGATGCATCCTAGATCAATTGAATTAGCGTCTATTTATAACGTCCCTGTATATGTAGCAGGTACATTTTCAGATAAAAGAGGTACACTTATAACCAAGGAAGGTGATATGGAAAATACAAAAACAGTTACTGGTATAGCTATTGAAAAAAAGGTTTCAAAAATTACAGTTAAAAAGATTAAGAATTTACCCGGTGTTGCTGCTTCAATATTAAAACCCCTTTCAGACCAATCTATCAGTATAGATGTTATTGTTCAAAATACTCCCTCTGATGGTTATATTGATTTCTCATTTTCTCTTTCTGAAGAAGATCTTGGTAAGGCTTATGACATTTTGATGAAAAATAATAATTTGAATTTCGAAGAAATAATAATGGGAACAGGTTTTGCTAAAGTCAGCTTAGTTGGAACAGGCATGCAAAATGCCCCTGGCTATGCAACAGATATGTTTAATGCCCTTGGTACTAATAATATAACTATTGAAATGATAACTACATCTGAAATCAGAATAACCTGTTTGATTAATCAAAAAGACTTAGATTTAGCAGTAAACTCTCTTCATGATGTGTTTGAACTAGATAAGTAAACTAACCTTGCTTTATGGAACCATTTTTTATAGAAAAAAATTTTGCTTTATTTATTTTATTTCTATCTATTAGCGCTAAATCAGCGGTAGATAATAAGATTTGATCAAACCCCGTTATTTCATTTAATACTTTTTCTCTCATAATTTCATCTAGCTCTGAAAAAATATCATCTAGTATTAGTATTGGCTTTGCTTTGACTATATTCTTAATTTCTTCTGCTTCTGATAATTTTAATGAAAGTGAAATTATTCTAGCCTGACCTCTTGACGCAGTTATTGATGCAGGTGAATCATTAAAGAAAATTCCAAAATCATCTCTATGGGGGCCTAGAGTTGTATTTCTTTGATCAATATCCCTAGATCTACTTTTATTCAAAGAAATAGAAAAGAATGATTTAATTTTTTCTGGTGAGTTATATTCTTGAAAAAAATTATCATTTTCTACTCTCCCTATTTTAGGAAGGTACTTTATATCTAGTCTAATGTTTTTATTGAAACCCAATGCAAAATTTCTAGAATTCTCTCTTATTTTTAGGAGTATTTTATTTCTTTCATAAAAAATATTTGATGCTTCTTCGGCTAATCTATCATCCCAAAAATCTAACTCATTTTCATTACTTCTTCCATCCTTTATATTTTTTAGTAAACTATTCCTTTGCAATATGACTTTTTGATATCTTTGTAAATTTTTTACATGCTCATTATTTATTTGGCTTAGCAATATATTTATATATTTTCTTCTAACTAAGGGAGGCCCAGAAATTATAGCTATATCATCTGTGTCAAAGAAAACTGAGTTTATATTTCCAACAAATTCTTGAGTTGTTACTATTACACCATTTATTCTAAATGTTTTATCTAAGTCTTTAGCCTGAGAAATATTGTAATCAACTTGAGCTTTTATATTATGATTATTTTCTTCAGCTATACCTAAAATTTGTGCATGTCCACCATTTTCAAGTAAATTATTATTTATTAAGAATTTATCGTTAGAAACTCTTGAGGATTTTGCTATCGAAAGTAAATATATTCCTTCAAATAGGTTACTTTTGCCTTGCCCATTATCGCCATAGAATACATTGAAACCTTCTTCTAAATCCATTGTAGAACTTATATGATTTCTATAATTAGATAGTGCTAAACTCTTAATTTTTATATTTTAGTCCGATCTATAGTTTTAATATATATGATAGATTTTTATCTTGAGTAAGTATCTTTTTTTTGAGGTAATTTATGAATAAATTAGTAACATTAGATCTTTGGCAAACTATCATGGGAGAATCAGATTTTTCTTCATTTTCTCCTGATAGAAGAAAATTGAAATGTGAATCAATATATTTATATCTAAAGAAATTTAATAAAAATTTGAAATATCAAGAAGTTCAAGATTCTCATGATAAGATTGTTTCTTTAATTGCTAGATATTCTAGATTTCATTCTGATCTTTTGTTTGATGATTGGCTAATTATGCTAATTAGAATGATAGATAAAAAGAACAAATTTCAGCTGAATAATAAGCAGATTACAAATTTAGGTGAAATTATTGATGAAATTTTTCTCACTTATCCTCCAGATATATTTAAGGGAACTTCAGACTTTTTAGATTACTTAATAAAAAATAAGTTTAAAATTGGAATAATTTCAAATACAGGATTTAACTCACCAAATGCTTATAAAAAATTACTGAGAAAAAATAACATTTACTATGATGTTTTATCCTTGTCTAATGAAATAGGTATTGCAAAGCCTAATTATAAAATCTTCAAATTAACACTAGAAAAAGTAAAAATAGAACCAAGTATTTCTATCCATATTGGTGATAATCCTGTTGCAGATATATTAGGAGCAACAAATTTTGGTATGGATGCAATATTGATTTCTAAATCTGGAAGAACTAAACCAGTAAATAATAATGTTCATCAAGTGATTGATAATATAGGATTGGCTAAAGAATCAATCTTATCTTGGGTAGATAAACTTTCTAAATGAATAAAATGATAAGAATATTATTATGTTTATTAGAATAAATAAAATAATTATTGCTGCACTAATTTCGAGAAAAAACCTTTGAGGATAAATCATAATCAAGAAATCTGAATTAGGGTCAAGAATCCATAGATCATTAGTAAACATTATTTTATGAAAGAGAGTAAAGGTGTAGTTAAAATCTACAATCATCCCAAAAACGATCAAAAATAAAAGAATACTCCAAATTAAAAATGATACTAACATTATTATTTTGAGATTTTCATAAAAAGATATATATCCTTCCCTAAATAAATAAAACACAAAGAAAATAATTAATAATGTCAATCCTACCCTTTCAAATAAAATAGTTGTTTTTATTAAATTTTTCACATCAACCATATGATCTATTTCTTTTTGATTAAATAAGTTAAAAACTTCTTTACCTGGCTGTTGTAATAAGACTTCTAGTTTTTCCTGGTCATCTCTGAAATAATCTTTTATTTGGTCAGATACTTGATTTAGTTGATCTATTTTTATTCCTGTATTTTGGGATATTTGGTTTCTTGTCCAATTATATTCATAAACCCAGTCTGAGAATGTAATTATTTCTAAACTAATACATAATGTAACAGGAACCCATAAAATAGATGAGAAAATCTTAATAGATGTAGAGATTTTTTTATTCATACAACATTATAACTTTTTAAAATTATGAAAATAAATAAAATAATAAATTTAGTAAATATAATTTCAAAACTAAGATCTAAAGACGGATGTCCCTGGGATAAAGAATTAGATCTAAAATCTCTATCTAAGCTTACTCTAGAGGAATGCTATGAATTAATAGACTCGATTGAAGAAAATGATCCGACTAAAATAGTAGATGAATTATCTGATTTATTAACTCATTTATTATTTTATGTAAATATTGGTGAATCGAATAAAATTTTTGATATTGATGATGTTATTGATAATGCTCATAAAAAATTAATTTCAAGGCATCCACATGTCTTTGATAAAGAAAATTTTGGAATATTAGGATCTGCTGAAGAAGTAAAAGATAATTGGGATTCTATAAAAAATAAAGAAGTTAGTGAATCCTTGTTAGATAATTTTGATTTTTTTGCTCCATCTTCTATCTTAGCAACTAGAATAATAAAGAAATTGATAGCCAAGAAAATAATATTAGAAGATAAATCCTTAGATATAAATTTTGATATTTTCAAATTTTACTATTTACTTATACAAAACGAAAAAGATCCAGAAAGTCTTCTTAGAAAAAATTTAGTAAAAATCAAGAAAAAAATTATACTTGAAGAAAAAAGACTTGGTACTAAGTTAGAAAATTTTGATAAAGAAAAAATTATAAATATATTATTTGAGAATTAGGATCTTTATTTATTGGCTCAAGTTATGTATAAATTGTTTTTTTAATTTCTAAAAGTATAGAATTTAATTATGAATTTTATAGTATTAATTATCATAAATTTTAAATCTTTAGGTATTGTATGAAAAATAAAACTTTTAATGGTTCTGAATTATTTCCCAATAACTCATTTGTAAATGACAAGAATAACATTTCAATTAATGGTGTAGATCTTAAGGATCTAGCTGAGGAGTTTGGTACTCCACTATATGTTTATGATGAAGAAACAATTATTGGAACAATTAAAGATTTTCAAGATTCATTTACGAATGAAATTGAAGATAGTATTATTTCATATTCAACTAAGGCTTTTTCTAATCCTTATATTTTGAATTTGTTAAATAATCAAAATATGAGTATTGATGTTGTAACTGGTGGTGAATTAGCAGTTGCTAAACACGTAAAATTTGATCCAAAAAGAATAAACTTTCATGGTAATAATAAATCTATTTTAGAACTTTCTGAAGCGGTTGACTATGGCATTAATCATATTACCATTGACTCATTTAATGAGATAGATAACCTGAAAAATATAGCTGAAGATAAATCTATTATTCAAGACATAATGTTAAGGGTTTCACCTTCGATTGATCCTCATACACATCTTCTAACAACCACAGGTATTTTAGACTCGAAATTTGGGTTTTCTATTGAAACTGGTGATGCTGAAAAAGCAATTGAACAGATTATGAAAATAAAATCTCTAAATTTGCTAGGATTACATTTTCATTTAGGCTCACCAATATTTGAACTTGAACCATATTCTGAGGCTATAGATTATGTTTATAAATTTGCATCTGATATGAAAAAAAAGTATGAATTTGAAATGCTTGAGTTTAGCCCAGGAGGAGGTTTTGCAATAGGTTATCTTCCTCAAAAAAAACCTTTGTCTATTAAAGAATATGCAAAAACTATTTGTAATTCAATTAAGGAATCTTGTGATAAATATGGATTTGATATACCTAAAATAACATTAGAACCAGGTAGAGCATTAATAGGAAGGGCTGGTGTCAGTATCTACAGAGTAGGTTCTATAAAAAAAATTCCTAGTGTTAGAAATTATATATCTGTTGATGGAGGGATGGGTGATAATATAAGACCTGCATTGTATGGATCAGAATATTCTGTTTTTTCAATTACAAAAGTCAATCAGAAGGATAATTTATTAAAATCTACTGTTTCAGGAAAATTTTGTGAATCTGGAGATATTTTGGCTAAGGATGTCATGCTTCCCAATCCTCAAATAAATGATCTTTTAGCCCTTCCTGCTTCTGGAGCGTATAATTTAGCAATGGCTAGTAATTACAATATGCAAACTAGGCCAGCTGTTGTGGTAATTAAGGATAAAAAACCATTATTAATTAGAAGAAGAGAAACATATGAAGATTTACTGTCTACTTCTCTGTTATGACTAATATTGTAAAAAATAAAGTTTTTGATCGACTTCATAAATCAGTAAAAAAAAATAATTTCTCCCATTTTTATATATTTTATGGACCTAAGAATATAGGGAAAAAAAGACTAGCTCTTGATTTTTCAAAATCTATTTTATGTGATTCTATTGGAGAAAATAATTCTTGTAATGAATGTGATAACTGTAAGAAAATTTCTAATAAAAACCACTACGATCTAATTAATATTGACACAAAAACTCCTATAGAAGGATCTAGTGAAACTAAATCTGATCAAATTAGAATAGGTCATATTCATGAAATAATAAGAAATTCTAATTTGGGCCCTTTTATGGCAAAGTATAAAATCTTTATACTAAATGAAGCCGAAAAATTAAATAATGAAGCTTCTAATGCATTCTTGAAACTATTAGAAGAGCCTCCGAAAACTTCTATTTTCATTTTTTTAGTAGATGATATTTCTCTTGTCTATCCTACTATTATTTCTAGGGCGCAAAAAATTAGCCTTAGCCAAAATACAGATAAAGAGATAATGCTTCATCTTGGTAAAAATTTTAATCTAGAATCTGAATTAGAAGAAACTATAACTCAATTATCTTCAGGAAAAATTGAACTAGCTGAATCTTTTGCTTCTAATATTTCTTTAATTGATGATTATCTTGAAGCTTATGAAAGATTTTATGATTTTTGTGAAGGCGATCTTAGTTACAGGATAAATATATCGCAGAAATTATCATCTAGTTTTAGAACCGATAGAAACTTAATTTATGAAGAAATTGATTTATGGATTAAGTTTTGCAAAATTATAATAAAGAAAAAATATGATAAACACATAACACTAAAGTTAAGAAATAATCTTGAAAATATTTATGACATATATCAAATAAACGAAATAATATTAATTTTATTAAGAACTCAAAATTATTTGAAAATTAACGCTAACCCTAGACTTGTTTTTGATGTTATGAGTATAAATTTCCCTAAAAATAAGAATAATGATAAATAATTTAAAGTCAATTGCCATCGATGGTCCTGCTGCTTCAGGTAAGTCTGCAGTTGGGAAGAAACTTTCTGAATTATTAAATTATGATTTTCTAGATACTGGAATTATGTACAGAGCAGTTACGTATATTTCTATTTCAGAGCTATTAGATCCAGTTTTAGTTTCAGCTTATTTTGGAAAGAGTTTACTTAAGGTAAAGCTCAAGGGTGAAAAAAATAAAATATACTATAAAAATAAGGATATAACCAGCTTTTTGTTTTCAGATTCTGTAGATAAAAATGTTTCTGATATTTCAAAAATAACTAGAGTTAGAAAAAATTTAGTTAAGGAGCAAATAAATATATCCAAAATCAATAATATAGTTATGGTAGGCAGAGACATAGGTACAATAGTACTTCCTAACTCAAATCTAAAAATATATTTAGATGCATCCATAGATATACGAGCAAAACGAAGATCAAAAGAACTGGGATTAAATTCTTTTGATGTTGAGAAAAAAATAAAATTAAGAGATGTTGTTGATTCTAATAGAAAAAATTCACCATTGGCTATAGATAAAGATGCTCACCTAATTAATACAGATTTACTGAATGTAGATGAGGTTGTTATAAAGATTAAAGAATTATTAGAAGATGACTAGGTTATTTAAGTTCTGTGAAGCAGGTCTCAAATTTACATTTAAGATTTCAGGATCTTTAGAAATAAATGGTCGTCAAAATGTACCATCTGATAAATCTGTAATTTCTGTTTCGAATCATTTGTCTATAATTGATCCGGCATTGTGTGCGACAGCAGTTTCTAAGGAGCCTAGATTTTTAGCTAAAAAAGAATTATTTAGATTTCCTGTAAGTATATTTTTGAAATTTTATGGAGCCTTCCCTTTAAACAGAGGCAGGGTAGATATATCAGCATTTCAGTGGGCTAAAAATCAATTATCATCTAAAAATAATTCTTTACTAATTTTCCCTGAAGGCACAAGAAGTAAGGATCAAAGAATCAAGCGTGGTTATAATGGGGCAACACTTCTAGCAATTGATACAGAATCTATAATTCTTCCAATGGGAATATATGGAACTGAAAGAATTACAAATTATTTTCAATTTTTATTTCCAAAGAAAAAAGTTACAGTAAACATTGGAGAACCCTTTAGGGTAACTAATTTACCTCAAAAAAAGAACAAGGAAATCTATGATTTAGTAACTTTAGAAATCATGAAAAGAATTTCAAATTTACTACCAGAAAACTACAGAGATCTAGAATTAGAAAGTTCAGAAAAAAAATTTCTTTATACTGAAACTTTAACTTAGATTTATGGGTATAAATTATGTTTCAAATAATTTTATAGTAGAGTTTATATTTTATTAATACCAAGAAAATATTGAGGAACTACCTCTTGAACAAGATATCCTGGACAGTAGAAATAAAGAAATATATATTTCAGATTATATATGTGGAATGATAGATCATTACGGTATGAGATTAGCAGAAAAAATCTCTTCAAATATTTAAAAAAAATAATTCTAAAAAACATATAATCTATATATTTTTTAGACTTTTATATTAATGCCATAATAATGTCATAAAGTTTACAAAAAGTTTACCCATTTTGATTAATATCAATGTAGACTAGGAAAAGAATTTTAGGCATTTTAAGGTTAAGAATATGGCACAAGAATATAAAGAGAGAATAAGAGAAAATATTGATCTCAAAGAATTCTTGGCTAGCAAGGGGATAGTCTGGTCAGATAAAGGTTCAGTCCCTAAGACCTTGTGTATGTTTCATGATGAAAAAACACCTTCTTTTACTCTTAGTAGAGACTTAAAAAGATATAGATGTTTTGGATGTAATGAAAGTGGCGATGTTTTTGATTTTTTAATGTCATACGAAAAATTGAGCTTTCCTGAATCAATAAAACAATTATCGAATTATCTTTCTTGGGATTATGATGAAACATCTTATATTGATGATTCAGAAAGAAGAAAAAAGTCTAATATAATTGCGAGCGAAGTTTTTGAGGTCAATAAGTTAGCTCAAAGTTATTTTTATAAGCAACTTACTGATCAAAGATCTGAGAGCTCAAAAAAGGTCATAGATTATCTTGCAAAAAGAGATATATCACTTTCTACCATAAGTAAGCACTATATTGGATATTGTCCTGATGGAAATTTAGGAAGTTTATTTAGTTATTTCCAATTGAATAAAATAAATAAACGAGGAGTTATGAAATCTAATTTATTATTTAAAAAAGATGACGGTAATGACTGGGTAGATTTTTTTCGAAATAGAATAACAATTGCTATTCTAGATGAAAAATCAAATATTGTTGGTTTTTCAGGAAGATCTATTAATGAAACACAAAAAAGTAAGTATATAAACTCAAAAGACAGTGATGTATTTAATAAATCTCAAATACTTTATGGGCTAGATAGAGCTTCCGAAACTATTAAGCTCAAATCACAAGCTATAATTGTTGAAGGCTATTTTGATTGTATCTCTGGTTATGAAAAAGGATACTTAAATCTTGTAGCTGCAATGGGAACTCAGCTCAGTTCTGAAAACTTTGACAAGTTGAAAAAACTTGTCACTTATTCATCAGATACCGGTGAAATAGTGTTTTGCTTTGATAATGATAGTGCAGGTCACAAAGCAGCGTTAGATACTATACTGAAACTAAGGGAAAATATAGCAATAAACTTTAAAAAAGCAGATAAAAAAATTAGTGTCAAGGTTTGTTTCCCCTCAAAGGGAAAAGATCCTGACGAAATTTTTAGAAGTAATCCACTTGAATGGGATGATATGATAAGTCAGTCTAAAAATTTTATTGAATTTCTAATGGAATTTTATTCAAAAGAGTTTCTTCTAGGAAGTAATAAAGATACTTATAAATTTTTAGATACTATACTTCCCTTTGTAGTTGAATCTTGTGATGAAAATCAGCAATCTTTTTATCTTAGAAAAATTTCTAAATTGACTGATTTAGATTATGACTTACTTAATATTGAAGCTAAGACCTCTATGAAATCTAAATTTAGACAAAATAATAAAAGAATAAATAATGATCAAATAATTAAAAGAGTCATATTTAATCCGGAAAAGTCTCAAGAAAAACATTTTTTAGCTCTTTTATTACAAAACTCTGAATTGTTTGATTATGTGAAAGATATGGAAGAATTTTATTTCTCTGATTTACATTTTAGATCAGTATTCAATTATTGGAAAAAAGAAAATAAAGTGATAAAAAGAGATGATATTAATGATGACTTGATTTTTATTTATGAAGAACTTGAAAGTTATCTTGATGAAGGTTTTGTATCTGACCCAGATCTAAGCTTTGAAATTGAGCTTGAGAATGTTAAGACTAGATTAGCTATAGATTTTCAAAAAAGAAAGTTAAATGAAACGGCCGTAAGGCTTAAAGAAGAAGAAGAACATACTGACAAAGATAAAAATATAATAGCTTCCCTAATGCTTGAAATAGTTGAGATTACAGAAAATATTAAAAATTTAGAAAGGAGTGAGGTAAATTGAGCGAAACAACAAATGATAACGAAAATCTTTATATGGAAGATGTAAATGATAATAATAATGTAGATACTGTCATTGTTCCTGGTGGATCTAACTTGGAGGATGAGGAAGATTTGTCCTCAGTTTCTACTTCGGTAGATTCTTATGAAAAAAATGATGATTTGATGAATATTCTTTCTAAAGGCAAAAAAATCATAAAAGATACATATGAAGATCCTATAAGAATGTACTTAAAAGAAATAGGAGATGTTAAGCTATTATCTCGAAAAGATGAAGAAATTTTAGCTAGAACTATAGACTTGAAGTTTAAGTATAAAAACATTTTTTCTGAGTTAGAAGAATCTAGCTCTAATTTGATAAATTCAGTTGATATATTCAGAGAAGTCTTAATTTCTATATTAGATCTTGAGAAGATAATTAAATCAATCGGAAAGTTCTATGGAAAAAATAGTAAAGAAATTATGACTTTAGAATATTTCATTTCAGAAGAATCTTCTCTTTCAAATATTCATGGTGTTTATTCAGAAGATTTGATTTCTTATGTTGCAGATGTTAACAATATCTCTACAGATGAAGCGACTACTAAGATCAAGCAAATATCAGATCTTTTAGGATTGATTCCTCAAGATATATCAAAATTGTTAGATAAAGACTTAAACGACTTGAATCTAAAAAAGCTTATTGTAGATAAAAATTTCAATGATCAATTAAAAATTTATAAAATGATTATAGATAGGCATTATGATCAAATTATTTCTAGATCTGAACTTGCTCAAAATCATCTTGCTGAAGCAAATCTAAGATTAGTTGTTTCTATAGCAAAAAAATATATAGGCAGGGGATTAACATTATTAGATTTAGTTCAAGAAGGTAACATAGGTCTTATCAGAGCTGTTGAGAAATTTGATTATAGAAAAGGATTTAAGTTCTCAACTTATGCAACTTGGTGGATAAGGCAGTCAATAACTAGAGCTGTAGCTGATCAGTCTAGAACTATAAGAATTCCAGTTCATATGGTTGAACAAATAAATAAGATTCTTAGGGTCTCTAGAAGATTGGTTCAAGAAAAAGGAACAGAACCTACTTCAGAAGATATAGCTAAAGAGCTTGATATGGATCCAGATAAAGTTAATGAAATATTAAAAGCATCCCAGGATCCTATTTCTTTAGAAGCTCCAATTGGAGAAGAGCAAGACTTAAATTTAGCAGACTTGATAGAAGATCAAAATGCTGAATCTCCTCAAAACTCCGCTTCAAAGAACTTATTAAAATCACAAATTATAGAAGTTTTAGAAACATTGTCTCCAAGAGAAAGACAAGTTATTGAGTATAGATTCGGTATAAACGATAGTCGACCAAGAACCCTTGAAGAAGTTGGACAAACCTTTGGAGTGACAAGAGAAAGAATAAGGCAGATTGAAGCAAAAGCACTAAGAAAGCTAAGGCACCCCACCCGGTCCCTTACTCTTAGAGATTATCTAGATTTTTGATAGTGATTAGTTATTAACCAAATGGTATTCAATATTGAATTTATCCTTGTAATTGTGTATATTTAACCATAATAAGTGAAAATATATAAGGCTTTTTTTGAATATTTCTGAATTGATAGACTACTTAACTGTTGCTTTCCTATTAATATTCTCATTTATGGGCATATTGTTTTCCATTGCTCTAATAGTTTTTATTAGAAATGTTAATAAAATTAAAAACCAGTTTGATACAGCTAATGAAAAAATTGACTCTTTCAAAGAATCAATAACAACAATAAATAAATCAGTTGAAATATTTAAGTCTTTATTTGGTTTTTCATCTAAAAAATCAAATAATTAATATTATTTAGGAGGTAAATATGTCTGACGGAGATTCTTTTTATAAAGGCTTTTTCTATGGAGCTACTCTTGGTTTTGTAGCAGGTGTAATTTTTGCTCCTAAGCCTGGTGATGAAACTAGGGTCCAATTGTCTGAGAATATTAAGGATTGGAAAATTAAAGCAAATGACTTAGTTGATTCTGCAAAAGAAAGATTAAATAATGCCGTTCAGGAAGGAAATGAGGTGTCTAAAAGGTCAAGAACTGATTTATATGATGATTAAGTAATTATTTGGGATATGAGTAAGAACCTAGTACCCTAAGAAATGAAGTTGTTTTTGATAATTCGCTTAGAGCTTCCGTAATTTTTTTATCATTAACATGTCCATCAAAATCTATAATAAATATGTAGTCGCCTATCTGAGTGCCCTTCGGTCTACTTTCAATTTTTTGTAAATTTATATCCCTTTTCGAAAAACATTGAAGAGCAGTAAAAAGAAGACCAGCTTTATCTGAAATCTTGAAATCAAATGCGATTGTAGTTTTATCTTTTCCTGTAGGCTTATTTTCTTTTTTTGAAATTACTACAAATTTAGTAGTATTATTTTTATAATCTTGGATGCCTTTTTCAATAATGTGGTTTTTATTTATTATTGCAGATCTTTCTGGACCTATAGCTGCTACATAATCTGGTAAACCTTTGAGGCTCTCAACAGCTTCAGCGGTTGAAGGATAGCCTTTTATAACTATATCTTTTCTTAATCTTTCTGATATCCATTGGTTACATTGACCAATTGCTTCAGGCTTACTGATAATCTCTTTTATTTCATTTAGTTTAGTTGTTTTTTTCTTTGATATTAAACAAGCCTCTATAGGTAATAATAATTCATGATTTATGTAAAGGGATTTAGATTTTATAAGATAGTCTATTACTTCAATAATTGTACCTATTCTCGAGTTTTCAATTGGTAATATACCTTCATCATATAATTCATTTTCAATACCTGAAAGAACTTCAGTAATATTTGCTTCAGGAATCAATGTATGTTCATCTTTTTTATACATTAATGCAGCAGTTTCGGAATAAGTTCCTACAGGTCCTAAAAAGCTCAGTTTCATACTCATTTTTTTTCTTACTAATTATTTATGGGTACTTGATATATTATCTTATCAAGCGAGTTAATGGTATTACTGAAATTATGGCTAATATTTCCTGATGATGATACTATTGCGATAACTTTTGAGTTATTTGGTAGTTTTATCTCACTAACTGACTTACCAATTATTTCGGAATCTAGTCCTGCTGTTATTATTCGTATTTCTGTGAAATTATCATTGTCTATAAAAATGCTCAAATTTGAATAATCAGATATAAAAGCATTGATAGAATTGCTCAATATTTCATCATTATCTATTACAAAATCAAAATCCTCATTAAGAAAGATTTCTCTATTTTTTTTAGAGTTAATAATTGAGATTGTTTTAATATCTGGGTTGATAAATTTTGATAATTGACAGGAAACTAAGTTATTTTCATCTTCGGATTGAGCAGCTATAAAGTAATTAGCTCTATCAATGCCTGATTCTAATAAAGTTTGCTTATTATATGAGTTTCCAAGTATAGTCAGAAATCCTAAGTTTTCTTCTATGAAGCTAACATTATGTTGATTTGAGTCAATAAAAGTAACTTCATTTCCTTGAGCTATAAAGTTTTCTCCAAGTTGATAACTTACTCTATTTATTCCAGAAATAATAATATACATGTATTAGCTCCTGATAATACTAATTAGTTCATTTTTGTTAGGATCGAAAGAATTGATTACAGAATAATTTTTATCTTTATACATACCATAAAGATCTTTATTAGAAATTATCATTTGAATTCTATTTTTATCAAAATCATTTATAATTTTTTGATAAAAATAGGAGTTTAGAATATCTGAATTACTAGCAAGAAAAATATAATCAGCGTTATTTTTTAAGATTTCAAAATTATTTCTTAAGTTATTCTCGATATTGATTTTTATTTTTCTTTTATCTATTTGCTCATTAGTAAAATCATAGTCTACAATAAAATCAAAAATTTCTATTTCATCGCAAAAATTTTCTATTGATTCTACAATTAGCCTTGTTTTATTTGATATACCAAATATTGAAGTTTTCATAATTTTTTATTTCTTATTTCTATTAAATTTACTTTAGAGTACTTTTTAATATAAGAATATTTATAATCATTATTTTCATTATATTTTGAAAAAATAATTAGATCACAACCTATTCTTTCAGACTCTTTAATTGTTGCTACTCCAGCATTTCTTGATTGAACTAGAATAAAACTATCAGAATTTATATCATACTCTAATTTATTTCTTGATAGAAAGCCATTAGCTTCCTTAAGTATATTTTCTCCTATACTTATTTGATTGCCAATTTCATAATCTATTGGATATTTGTGAGGTGTTTCAATTACATAAATGAAAAATAATTTAGAGTTATTATTTTTGGCCAAAGAAATAGATAAATTTAAAATAGATTCATTATTTATTGAATCAAGTAATACTAAAATTCTTTCTGAATTCATTTATAAAAGTTTATCTATATTGTTATTATTTCCAATAATTGTAAGTTCATCATTTTCTCTAATTACCTCATCATTGGACGGATAAAGCATAAGTGAATCACCTCTTAATATAGATACTACGGTTAGTTTTTGAGGTCCAGGTTTATTTAAAAATCCAGCTTCTCCCAAAGTCATACCTATAATCCTGTCAGGAACCATTAATTTACTAATTCCAATATTTAATGAAAGTTCTAAGTAATCGTCAACATTTGGAGTAAAAATTGTACTTGCTAGCCTTTCTCCCATTTCTTCTTCAGCAAAAATAACTTTATTACACCCTAATCTCTTAAGAGTACTCTCATGAAGAGTAGACGATGCTCGTGCCATAACGGTATTGATGTTCAAGGTTTTAAATAAAACAGTAACCATAACTGAAACTTCTACATTCGAGCCAATAGCTACCACTCCTACATCAAAATCTTGAACACCTAATTCTCTGAGTGCTGTTTCTGACGAAGCATCAGCTGTTACTGGATAAGTTACTTGCCCTATCATAGATTGAACTTTATCTTCATCTTTATCAATTGCCATAACGTCATAGCCTAATTGATACATTTTACTTGCAAAACTAGTACCGAACCTTCCAAGTCCTACAACTACAACTTGTGGTTTTATTTTCATTTTTATCCCAATCTTACAACTTCATAAGCAGGCTTTGCTTTAGTTTCGATTTTTTTTCCTACAAACATTAGTGCTAACAAAAGTGGACCAAATCTTCCAATAATCATTAGTAATGCAATAAATATTTTTGATGAATTATTAATTTTTTCAGTTATTCCTGTGGTAAGTCCCACGTTTCCAAATGCACTTACACATTCAAATAGTAATTCTCTAAATATACTATCAGGTTCAAATGAAGAAATAACAATAAACGAAAATAAAATTAAAAAAATAGAAAATATAAATATTATTAGAGCCCTTCTCGTAATATCTTTTGTAACAGTTCTCTTAAAAATTGTAATTTCATCTTTACCCATTATTGTTGATATTAATGCTGCAAGAATAATAGTTACTGTTCCTACTTTTATACCTCCTGCTACTGAAAGAGATCCACCTCCTATAAACATTAATGCCATTGTCATTACAGATGTACTATTATGAATTTGATTGTAATCAACTATAGAAAATCCCGCAGTTCGTGTTATTGAATGAAAAATTGAAAATATTATCTTTTCTTTTGTATTTTCAGTTCCTATTGTAAAAGGATTTGACCACTCTGCGAATAAGAACTGCGAAGCACCAATAATTAATATAATTGAAGAACTCAAGACTACAACCTTAAAATTTAATGTTATAAATATCTGTTTATATTTCGATTGAAAAAATAAGATAATATTTTCAAAAAATTCTATTATGATTGGGTAACCTATACTTCCTAAAAAAATAAGTACCATCGTTATTGTTAATACATTTATATTTGGAGTTATTGATCCGATACTTCCTCCATTTTCATCTGGTAATATATCAAACCCCGCTCCATTAAATGATGATATTGATTGAAAAATTGAATTAAAAATTATGCTATGTTCATTTTTGATATCTCCTTCATACCAAAAAAAATAAAATAAAATAGCTCCTATGATTTGTAGGATTATGGAAATATAAAAAATATTTAGTACTACTCTAATTGAACTACTTGCAACATATTTTGAAGGTGTACTGTCACTCAAACTTTCATTTATAAGCATTTTCTGCTCTAAATTGATTTTTTTACCAAATAATATATATATTAAAAATCCAGCTCCAATCATGAATCCTAAGCCTCCAATAAAAGAAAGAATTAATATTATTGTAAGACCAAATATACTCCAAGTAACCTCTGATTGAACTGGAGTCAATCCTGTAACTGTAACAGCTGAAGTTGATACAAAAAAACTATCAACTAAACTTATATCTTGTCCAGAATTTACAGATATGGGTAAAAATAAACCGATTGTTCCAAAGATAATTAAGGCAATTAAACCATAAAATAGTACAAGAGGAGAATTTAATCCTCTTTTTGAACTTTTTTTACTTTCTAATTTTATGATCTCAGGTTGTAATTCCAAAGATCTTCTTACTCGATGGAGCTTATCTCCATTTAGTGAATTTATTTTTTCATTTGCCATTGAAAATTGCCAAATAGCTATGGTTATAATTTATTTATTTTTATATATAGATTATACTTATTTATAGTGTTTTAAGCCTCTTCAAAATAATATATGACTACATACTCACTTGAAATAGTTCCAAAACAAATTGAACGTTTAAAAATTTTACCAAAAGAAATGTTCAATGAAGTATATGTGGCATTTATACCTGGTGATTCGATTTCAAACATTATTGAAGCATCTAGAAATCTAAAATCTCAAGGATTTTCACCAATACCTCATTGTCCAGCTAGAAGTATCAAAGATGAAGATCAACTGGATTTTTTTCTATCCGGTTTGGCAAAAGAAAATATTAAGAAGGTTCTAGCAATTGGAGGCAGTCCTAAGAATAAAGCAGGTATTTTCGATAAAACGATGGATATTTTTGAAACAGGTTTATTTGAAAAATATGAGTTCAATCAAATTAATATTGCTGGCCATCCAGAAGGAAATCCAGACGATGATAATTCTGAAAATAATTTATCTATTAAGTGTGATTGGCTTATGAAAAAAGGCTTTAATTCTTCTATAGTAACGCAATGGACATTAAATATTGATGAAACAAATAATTGGGTAAAAAAAGTAGAAAAAGATATCATAAGTAAAAATTCAAGGAAAATAGATATTAATCTTGGAATTGCAGGTCCAGCAAAACTAACAACACTAATAAATTATGCGAAAATTTGTGGAGTTAGTGCAACAACTTTGATTATTAGAAGTAAAAAATTTGGTCTTACTAAATTAGTTAAGCATAATCCTTTAGAAATAATAAACGGATTAGATAATATAAATAAACTTCATTTTTTCCCTTTCGGAGGAATTAAGGAGCTATCTCAGTGGGCTGACAGCAACATATTGCAGGTTAATAATGAATGAGTTTATTATAATCGGTGAAAATATACATACAACAAGGTCTGTAAAATTAGATGGTATTAGAACTGTTGATTTAGATGGAGAGAAAGTTATTACCTTCAGAAAAAAAGGGGATGATTTTTCAATATTGAATATTCCTGATCATTTTAAAGACACACAACCATATAAACAGGGGCAACTTAAACATTTTATGATAGCAATATGGCAGGGAATGAATGGAGATAAGGAAAAAGGCATTGATTATATTAGATGGGAAATTGAAAGACAAACAAAATTTGGTGCTGCATTTTTAGATATAAATGTTGACGAATATAGTTACAGACTTGAAGACCAAATAGAAGCTATGAAGTGGTTAGTGAATGTAATGAAAGAATTTTCTCAGATTCCAATATCTATTGATTCCTCAAATCCTGACATAATAAAATCAGGCTTAGAAGAATATGGTAATCATATGAGACCTTTAGTTAACTCTCTTTCGCTTGAAAGGATAGACTTGATTGATACGATTATAGAATATGATGCACAGGCAGTTGTTAGTGCAGCTAGTGAGAGTAGTATGCCAGACAGTTCTGAAGAGAGAATGGATAATTTAAGTGATGTTATAAAAGTTTGCTCTACCAAAGGCTTACTAGATGAAGATATTTTTGTGGATCCCTTGATATTTCCAATATCTGTTTCATCAAACTACGGTAAAGATGCACTCGATGCTATAAGAAAAATTAAAGACAAATGGACCAATATAAATATTACAGGAGGTATGAGTAATGTTTCTTTTGGTCTTCCAAAAAGGAGACTAGTTAACGATGTGTTTATTAGTCTTGCAATCGAAAAAGGTGCAAATTCAGGAATAATAAACCCAATTGAATCAAAATTAGAAAGAATAAAATATATAGATCAAACTACAGAAGCTTATGAGATCACAAGATCAATGCTAGAAGGTAATGATGAATTTTGTGTAAATTACTTAAAAGCTTTCAGAGAAAAGAGAATCTAAAATGTTCTTAGTACGTTTTGTACTGTGGTTTCTAAGATTTACTGGGGATATAACCAATGAATTTATTGAAAAAAATGTTCCTTTTATGTGTGCATCTATATCTTTTTATGCTTTTTTTTCATTATTTCCTTTACTACTTGGATTAATAATGATTTTCTCAATTTTCTTAGGAATTCAAGGATTTGAGCAAACTCTAATTGATTCCTTGAAAAATGTTATTCCAATTTTTGACGAACAAGATGATGAATTCTTAAAATCTTTTTTTGATAGCCTTACATCAAATAGATTAGCTACAAGTACTCTTGCTGGAATAGGTCTACTTTTTGCTTCTAGCGCAGTTTTTGGGACAATTAGAAAAAGTATTAATTTTATTTGGGAAATCGATAAAAAGAGAACTTTTTTTCAAGAAAGAAGAATAGATTTTTCTATGTTATTTATTGCTTCTTTTTTATTGATTAGCTCTTTTGTATTAACCACAGGCCTAAGTTTTTTGAGTGAACTAGTTTCTATCACATTCCCAGACTCTCCTCTGATTGATCAAAATATTTGGAATAGATTAGCTTTATTAGTTCCTCCTTTATTAACATTTTTAGTTTTTATTATTTGTTATTGGTGGCTTCCTAATATCGAATTATCATTTTTTTCTGTCTTTCCTGCTGCAATTCTTGCTACTTTAGCTGAAGAAATTAATAAAATGATTTTTATTTTATATCTTAGAAATTTTAGCGGGATTTCAGGTTCTATCTATGGAGGGGTAAGTGCAATTATAGTTTTGATGGCATTTATATATTTATCTTCAATTATTCTTCTTATTGGTGCTCAAATATCTGCAAGAAATACAGTTTATCTTAATATAAGAAAGCAAAATATACAGAACAAAAAATTAGAATCAAGTATAGAAAGACTTTCCTAAATCTTAATTATATAGAGAAAAATTTCATTATTATCTGAAATCTTAATTTTTTCGCTTTGATCATTATCCTTAAAAATTATATCTTTTGCTAATGAGTTAGTTGCAATATATTCTTTATAGAACTCGACGCTTTTATTTATTTTAGATTCTCCAAAAATATTAATTGTAATCATATCTGATATATCAAGATCCATATCTTTTCTTTTATTTTGAACTGCTCTTAAAATATCTCTAGCTATACCCTCAATTTCTAATTTCTCATCAATATTTATATTCAAAGAAACTATTATACTACCACTATCAATATCTCTTGTTTCAGTTCCAGGTAGGGATTCTTTTTCAAGAATATATTCATCCTCTAAAAATGTTTTATCTAAAATAGTTATAGATTTATTTTTATTCATTATCCATTCATCATTATTTGCTGCTTGCATAAATTTACCCACATCTTTTCCAAGCTTAGGGCCTAGCTTTCTTAGATTAATCTTAATTTTGTTTTTGTATAAAGAATCAGAACTATCAGTAATCTTAATTCTTTTAATATTGACCTCATCAGTAATATAATTTTCAAAATCTTTTATCCATTCTGAATTATCTCCAACTATTGTTAGTTCGTGTAATGGTTGCCTAACTCTTATATTATTAGATTTTCTTATTGCTAGTCCTGCAGAAGAAATTTCTCTTACTATGTCCATTTTTTTGAGAAATTCCTTATCATTTGGAAAGAGTTCTAAAGAAGGCCAATCACTAAGATGAACACTTTTTAGTTTAGTAAGCTTGGTATATATTTCTTCAGCTATGAGTGGAATTAGGGGAGAAAGCGCTTTAGTCACGTTTAGAAGTACAGTATACAAAGTGTCATAGGCATTTTTAGAGTCATTATCATCAGCATGTTTCCAAAATCTTGGCCTACTTCTTCTGATATACCAATTATTTATCGCATCTATAAATTCAGGAACAGATTGGCAAGCTGAAGTAATATCATAGTTAGATAAATTAGAATCAATCTTTTCAATCAATTCTTTAGTTTTCAATAATGCATATCTATCCAAAGAATTTTGAGATGAATAATTTTCTTTTGCTTTTATATTTTCTGCATTTGCATAAAGGGTAAAAAAGTAAAAAGCATTCCACAAAGGTGTAATAATTTGTCTTTGTGCATCTGCTATTCCCTTGCCTTCCATATCTATCTGTAAGTTTTGCCCTTTAAGTATAGGAGAGGAGGAAAAGAACCATCTAAGAGAGTCAGCTCCATATTTTTTCCAAATCATTTCTGGTTCAGGATAATTTCTTAATTTCTTTGAAAGTTTTACACCTTTTGTATCAAGAACTATTCCATGACTGATTGAATTCTTAAAAGGAGGTTTGTCAAAAATTGCTGTACTTAATACCATCATTGTATAAAACCAGCCTCTAGTTTGACCAATGTACTCCACAATAAAATCAGCAGGAAAATGTGATTCAAACCAATCTTTGTTTTCAAAAGGATAATGAACTTGAGCAAATGGCATTGAACCTGATTCAAACCAACAATCAAAAACTTCTGGAACTCTCTTCATAAGGCTTTTTCCTGTTGGATCATCAGGATTAGGTCTTGTCAAATTATCTATAAAAGGCCTATGTAGATTATCAGGCCTAACTCCAAAATCTTTTTCTATTTCATCTAAGCTTCCATAAACATCTGTTCTTGGATAATTGGGATCATCAGATTTCCAAACTGGAATTGGAGAGCCCCAAAACCTATTTCTGCTTATAGACCAATCTCTAGCACCTGCTAACCATTTTCCAAACGTGCCTTCTTTTATATGACTAGGGATCCAGTTTATTTCTTGATTTAATTCAACCATCCTATTTTTGAATGACGAAACATTTACATACCAAGAGTTAACTGATTTATATATTAATGGTTCATCTGTTCTCCAGCTATGAGGATAGTTATGGAGATATGATTCTTTTTTTATTAATAATTTTTTTTGTTTAAGTTCTTTAATTATTTTTTCATTAGCTTCAAATACTTGTAGTCCTTCATAATCTGGAACTTCTTGTGTAAATTTTCCTTGATCATCGACTGGACAAACTAACTTAATTCCATTAGCTTCGCATACTGTTTGGTCATCTTCTCCAAAGCCAGGTGCCATATGAACAATTCCTGTACCTTCTTCAGTATTAACAAACTCTGCTTCTAGAACTCTAAATGAATTATTATTATTCTTAAAATAAGGGAATAAAGGTTTGTAAGTCAATCCTATTAATTCTGACCCTACTATATGTTTAATAATTTTATTTCCATCTAACTCTTTTTCATAGTTCTCTAGAACAGATTTTGCTATCACATAATTTTCATCATTCAAAGATATTATGCAGTATTCAATATCTTTTCCTACAGCACAAGCTAAATTTGAAGGAAGCGTCCAAGGAGTAGTAGTCCATGCAATTAGAAAGGTTTTATTATTATTTAGTTTTAGTTTGAGATCTAAAATCTCGAACTTTACAGTTACTGCAGGATCCCTTCTTTCTCTATATGAATCATCCAAACGGGTCTCAAAATTCGAAAGTGGAGTTTCTGCTTTCCAAGAATATGGCATGACTCTATCTTTTTCATATACTAATCCTTTATCCCAAAGTTGCTTAAATGCCCATATAACAGATTCCATGTAGCTAAGATCCATTGTTTTATAGTCATTATCAAAATCAACCCATCTAGCTTGCCTTCCAACAGTTCCTTCCCATTCTTTTGTATAACGCATCACTGAGGTTCTGCAATGATCATTAAAATTTTCAACTCCAAAATCTTGGATTTGTTTTCTTCCAGAAATACCTAATTCTTTTTCAGATTCCATTTCTGCTGGTAGACCGTGGCAATCCCATCCAAATCTTCTATCTACCTTGTTACCTTTCATAGTTTGATATCTTGGGATAATATCTTTTACAAATCCTGTAAGTAGATGGCCATAATGGGGAAGACCGTTAGCAAAAGGAGGTCCGTCATAAAATACAAACTCATTAGATTTTTTTCTTAACTCCAAAGATTCAGAAAAAGTATTTTCTTTTTTCCACTTATTCAATATTTTTTCCTCAATTTCAGGTAAAGAAATAGAGGAATTAATTTCTGGATAGTATTTTTTATTTTCTATAGTCATTTATAAATCAATTTTACCTTTTGAATTAGTCTTAAGTATTATAAATTGAATACTGATATTGGATTATAAGATAAAATATGTTTTTTTTCGGTCTCAGTTAAGTCACTCAACCCTGAAAGGCATCTTGAGAAATTTATTAATGGAAAATCTGAAGCAAAAAGAATTTTATTTATACTTGAGCATAAAATAGAAGTTTTATATACCTTTCTGCTATAAAGAAAAGGTTGAGCTGCAGAATCGTAATAAACATTTTTTAATACTTCTTTTACTTCAGGCATCTGTTCGTAAAAAACTAAACCTCCTCCAAAATGTGAGAAAATAAATATGTTTTCTGGATTTTGTTTTGCTAAAGAATATAACTTTTCCGGAACATTTGTCCCTTTGCCTGAATATGAGTGGCCTAGTGGTTCAGATGCATGAACAATGGTAGGTAGATTATATTCAAGTGCAATCCTTAGGGTATTCTTAAGTACTTTGTTTTCTTCTATTTCTTCATCATAATTAAAGTGTAATTCACCAATTCCTTTTGCTCCTCTGTTAATATAATTTAAGATTTTAGATTCAGTGTTTTTTGAGTAAATATTTACAGAACATATTGGGATTATTTCTTCAAATTTACTGCCTGATTCAATTATGTAGTCATTACATAATTTTGTAATTTCATCACTTGTCCAACCAAAACCACCAACTACTGCTTTATTTATTTCACAATCTTTTAGTTTACTTACCAAGTTATCAGCATCTGATATTTTAGTTTTTTCATTGAAAAGCTCTTTGAATTTTTGATCTAGTTTTTGAAACTTAGAAATTTCTGAAGAAATTTCCTTAGGTAAAATATGTGTGAGTGAATCTATATTCATTTCTATTTTTTTTCTATAATTTAAATATTATGACAAATAAAAAAATTGATAGAAGAGAATTTGGTAAAGTTTTTATATCAAAAACATCTCCAAATTTTGTAATAGGTGATTATGCTAAATTATTGGCAGATACTAAAATTCAAAATTTTATAGACGATAAATTAAAAACATTAATTAAAGCTAATATTTCATGGCAACATTATTTCCCAGCTTGTTCAACAGCACCTTGGCAGCTTGATGGAGTTATAAGAGGCCTGAGAAGTTTAGGAATTTCTAACTTAGAGGTAGCGCACAATGGAACAGTTGTTGTAAATGCTAGGGAAGGGCAAGAAAATAATGGATTCTTAAAAATAGAAAAAGATCTATCGATTAAAAGTACTGTACTAGATGATCCTGGCCAAGAGTGGATTAATTATGTTCCTAAAAATAAAATGATTGTCTTAAATAAGATCTACCCTGAAGGAATAATGATCCCTCGAAAACTTTTAGAAACAAATATTATCCATCTTCCTACAGTTAAAACACATGTTTTCACTACAATTACTGGTGCTATGAAAAATGCATTTGGGGGATTACTTCATAAAAATAGGCATTGGGCTCATGCGGATATTCATAATACGCTAGTTGATTTGCTCACTATTCAGTATGAGATTCATAATAATGTATTTGCAGTTATGGATGGAACATTTGCAGGAGATGGACCAGGCCCTAGGGCAATGAACTTTAAGACTAAGAATATGATATTCGCATCTTATGACCAAGTTGCAATTGATTCTATTTCTGCAAAGCTGATGGGTTTTGATCCTTTGAAAATACCAAAACTTAGAATTGCTCATGAAAAAGGCCTTGGTATAGCTAATCCAAATGAAATTAAGGTAATTGGAGAAAACGTAAATAAGATAAATTGGAATTTTTCTAAAAATAAAAATACATTTGCTAGTAAAATTCAAAAGTATATTTATTGGGGGCCTTTGAAACCTTTTGAAAAACTATTATTGAGAACTCCTATGGTAAACGTAGCATACTTGGCTTCAAATCTTTATCACAACACTTTTTGGCTTAGATTTATAGGGAAAAGTAGAATAAAAAAAGCATTTGAAACCCAATGGGGTAATTTATTAGTTAATTATAAAATTTCAAAACCCTAATTCACTTATTTTCTAGGCAGTAATTATATGCACTAAGTGCAGAAATAGCTCCTTGTGAAGCAGCTGTTATAGTTTGCTTTAAATTAGAACCATTAGTGATATCTCCAGCTGCGAATATTCCAGATACATTCGTCTTTTGATCTTTGTCAACAGCTACTTCGTTTGTTTCTTCATCTAGATTTATTCCTAGTGATATAGGTATTTCTACTCTTGGATCTGCTCCAGCCTCAATCATTAAGCCATCGATTTTAAATCTATTTTGGTTATTATATTTATTTTCTATTTCTATTTCTTCTAATCCACCAAAATCTGATCCTATGAGTTTAGTTACATTATTCTTTAATAGAACATCTACATTATCAGTTTTTTCTAAAGTATCCAATAGTATAGGTTCTGGTCTCCAAAGCTTTTCTCCTCTGTAAACCAGAAAAACTTTTTTAGCATATTTTGCAATAAGAATAGCACCTTCTACCGCAGCATTTCCGCCTCCCACTACAACAGCTAATTCTTTATTTCTATAAAGAGGAGCATCACAAGTTGAACAGTAAGAAATACCTTTACCAGTCCACTTCTCTTCGTTTTCAAGCTCTAGTTTTCTTCTTTCCCTGCCTATCGCTAATATAATTGTTTTAGCCTCAATTGTTGAGCCATCATACAATTGGCATAAAAAAGATTCATTCTTTTTAGTAATTGATTTTAGGTTTTGTTCAATTATAGGGACATCTAAATTTGTTACTTGATTTTTAAATTCAAGCATCAAGTCAAATCCGTCAATATCGTTATTACCCGGATAATTTTCTATTAATCCTCCTATTGCTGTTTCTCCACCAAACTCTTCACCAATAATAGCAGTACTCATTTGATATCTAGCTGCATATAAACCAGCTGAAAAGCCTGCTGCTCCTTGACCAGCTATTAATAAATCGACTTTATTTAATATACTCATTGTAATTTTTTCATTTATTAAACTTCAAAAAATAATAAATCCAATTTTTTATTTTTTTGAATATTTCTAAGGTTGTATCTATAGATATTATTATATGATTAGGGTAAATAACAGTAAAAAAATAATTTTTTTCTAGGAGAGAGAGATGGAATCTAAAATTAGGATAAACGATGTAGGAGATATATGCTCTCCAAAAGGATTTTTATCTGGTTCTATATTTTCTGGAATTAAATCTCCTGGCCAGGATAAAAGGGACATAGGAATTATATTTTCCGAAACTGAATGTGTCAGCGCAGGTACATTTACTCAAAATTCAGTGGTTTCTCCATCTGTAACTTGGACTAAAGAAATTAATTCAGATGGAAATATAAGAGCTATTGTAGCAAATTCAGGTTGTGCTAATTGCGCTGTTGGTGAACAAGGGTTAATAGATGCCAAAGAAATGGCTTCTATAACCTCTAATGCGTTGGATATAAATGAAAATCAAGTAGCAGTAGCTTCAACTGGAATAATTGGAGTAGAACTGCCAATGGCTTTGATGAGAAAATTCATACCTCAAATAAAATTAGATAAAAATGATGGTAACGGATTCGCTAGATCAATACTTACTACTGACACAAAAACTAAAGAAATTTCTGTTTCCTTTGAAATTGATGGTATGGAAATTAATGTAGCTGGAGTAGCTAAAGGATCTGGTATGATACATCCAAATATGGCTACTATGCTGGCATTTATAACAACTGATGCTAATATTGAAAAAAAAACTTTACAAAATTCTCTCAATAATTCTGTTGCAAAATCTTTTAATCAAATAACTGTAGATGGGGATCAATCAACCAATGATACAGTATTAGTGTTAGCTAATGGTCTTGCTAAGAATAAAAAGATTATATCTTCTAATGATTCAAAAAAGTTCTCTGAAGCCTTAGATATTGTTTGTGTATTTCTAGCAAAAGAAATAGCCAAAGATGGAGAAGGTAATACAAGACTGATAGAGGCTACTGTTTCAGGAGCAAAAACAACTGAAGATGCAAGACTTGCTGCAAGATATGTAGTAAATTCAAATTTAGTAAAAACTGCTGTTTACGGTAGAGATCCTAATTGGGGAAGAATAATCATGGCAGTAGGAGCTTCTCAGATTCCAATTGATGAATCAAAGATAGAAATTTTTGTAAATGATATTCAAATAGTATCTGAAGGAATTGCAATTTCTTATAATCATCAAAGTATTGTAATTGCTATGAGTGAAGAAATAATCAGGTTTAATATTAACCTGAATATTGGCTCTAATTCTGGAGTAGCTTGGGGTAGTGAATTGACAGAAGAATACGTAGTTTTTAATTCAGCTTATACAACATAATTTTGCTATGAAAAATTCAAAAAATGTTTCTGTAATAAAAATAGGAGGATCAACTCTAGGTGAAACTGATAGTACTTTTGAAGACATAATCACTTTGTATAAAAAAGGATGGAAAATAGTTTTAGTTCATGGTGGAGGAAAAGAAATTTCTAACTGGATTAATAAGCAAGGTATAGAGCCTCTATTTGTAGATGGTCTTAGAGTCACAGATAAGCAAACTCTAGATCTAGCCTTAGCTGTTCTTTCAGGAAAAATAAACTCTGAAATAGTCTCAGAGTTTCAAAACCGAGGAGCTAATGCTGTGGGTTTATCAGGTTCTTCAGGTATTCTAAATGCGGAAAAACTGAATGAGAAATTAGGATTTGTGGGTAAAATTGTTAGTTGTAATACAGATTTGTTAAATAATCTTTTAGATAATGGATACCTTCCTGTTGTTTCACCAATGGCATTATCAGTTGATTCAAAAAATCAAATTTATAATACAAACGCAGATACTGCTGCAGGAGTCATAGCTAGAGAACTTGGTGCGGATAATATTATATTTCAAACTGATGTTCCAGGAGTTTTTGATACAAACAAAAGAGTAATACCTCAAATGACAAAAAAACAGGCACTGGACTTAATTGATTCTGGAATTGTTCAAGGAGGTATGATACCTAAAATAAAATCTTGCATAGAAGCTTTATCAACAGTAAATGTAGGAAGAATTATTGATGGAAGAAACTCTGGAGCGTTGTTAACTGCATTCACTAATGGCGATATTGGTACTAGAATAGTCTAAGAGGGTAATTTTAAATATATATATATATTGGAGAAATAAATGAAATCGACCAAAGAATACAAAGATCTCGAAAAAAAATATTATATGCAAGTTGTTAATAGAATGCCTCCAGTTCTTGTAAGCGGGAAAGGAACCGTAGTAACTGATAATGATGGAAATGAATACTTGGACTTTACTGCTGGTTGGGCTGTATTAAACTTGGGGCATTCTCATGATTCAGTTACAGAAGCAATTAAGGATCAAGCTGGTAAGATACTCCAAATGAGCAATTTATATTACACAACTCCACAGCTTTCCTTGGCTCAAACTATAGTTGATAACTCCGCGTTAGACAGAGTTTTCTTTTGTAATTCAGGAGCAGAAGCAAATGAAGGAGCAGCTAAACTGGCTAGAAAATGGGGTAAGAAAAATCTTAATGGTGCATTTGACATAATTACTACATTAAATTCATTTCATGGAAGAACTCAAGCAATGATGGCAGCAACAGGACAGCCTCACTATCAAGATAATTGGAGGCCCTTGATGCCAGGTTTTGTAAATGTAGAATATAATAATTTGCAGCATATAGTAGATGCTTATACAGACAACACTTGTGCAGTTATGATAGAACCTGTTCAAGGGGAAGGTGGTGTAAATGTACCAGATCCTGACTATCTAAGATCTGTTCAAGAATTCTGTAAATCTAAAAACATACTCTTTATTTTGGATGAAGTTCAAACAGGAATGGGTAGATTAGGAACTTTATTTGGTTATCAAAGATTTCAAGGGGTTGAACCTGATGTAATGACATTAGCTAAAGCTTTAGGTTCAGGAGCTCCATTAGGAGCATTTTGTTCAAAAGAATTTTGTTCTGTGCTAGAACCAGGAGATCATGGATCAACTTTTGGAGGAAATGCATTAACTACTTCAGCAGGAGCTGCTGCAGCAGAATTTATGGTTAAGAATAATATTCCTGAAACTGCTCTTGAGTCTGGAAAATATATGATGGATAAACTTAGTGTATTAATGAAAAAATTTGATTTCATTTCTGAAATTAGAGGTATGGGACTACTCATAGGTATAGAAATGAATGAAGATATCTCTGGGGAGATAGTTGGTAAGGCACTTGAAAAGGGTCTGCTTATAAATGCTGTAAGGCCTAATATGATAAGATTTATGCCCCCTTTGAATGTTTCAATAGAAGAAATAGATCAAGCCATTGAAGTTATAAGTGAAATATTAGAGGATTACTAGTAATGTCTAAAGGAAAATGTGTTTTGGCATACTCTGGAGGAATGGATTCAACAATTTCTGTAGTATGGATAAAAGAAAAATATGATTTAGATGTAATTACTCTAACAGTTGATCTAGGAGCAGGTCCTGAGATCGAAGGAGTTAAAGAAAAATCTAAAAATGCTGGAGCAATAGATTCTGTTGTTCTGGATGTTAAAGAAGAATTTGTTAATGAATATGTGTTTCCTGCACTAAAAGCAGGTGGTATGTATGAAGATGTTTATGCTTTATCGACAGCATTAGCAAGACCATTAATGTCAAAAAAACTAGTTGAGATAGCTAGAAAATATGGAGCAGAATATGTTTCCCATGGCTGTACTGGCAAAGGAAATGATCAAGTTAGATTTGATGCCTCGATAATGACTCTTTCTGGAGATGGAGAGTCTATAAAGATTATTGCTCCAGCTAGAGAATGGGGAATGACAAGAGATGAAGAAAAGGAATATGCTGCAAAAGCTGGACTTGAATTAAGAGAAGTTGGTGATAATAATAAGGTCTATTCCATAGATAGGAATTTATGGGGCTTAGCAATTGAAGGAGAAGATCTGGAAGATACTTGGATAGAACCTCCTGAAGATGCCTTTTCGTGGACATCAAGTGTTGAGAATGCTCCTGATAAACCTGAAATATTAGAATTGGGTTTTGATAAAGGTATACCTGTATCTTTAGATGGGAAAAAATTAGATGGTGTTAGTCTTATTGAAAATTTAAACTTAATAGCTGGAAAACATGGAATTGGAAGAGTTGATCATCTTGAGAATAGATTAGTTGGAATTAAGAGTAGAGAAGTCTATGAAACTCCTGCAGCTATTATTTTATATAATGCGATAAGTGCATTAGAAACGGCTACTTTATCAAGAGAACAACAAAGAATAAAATCTAATCTTTCAAAAATTTACTCAGATCTCGTTTATGATGGTAGATGGTTTACTTTACTCAGGGAAAATATAGAATCATTTATGAATAGTGTTCAAAAATTTTCATCAGGTGAAGTTAAGCTAAAGCTCTACAAAGGAAATGTAACTGTTATTGGAAGAAAATCAAAGTTTTCTCTTTATGACTATGATATGTCTACATACTCTACTACAGATACTTTTAACCATCAATCTGCTGAAGGATTTATTGATATTTATTCTTTGCCTGCAAGAATTCAGGCAAAAAAACAAAAATTTAACGATTTATAAATTTTGACAAAGAACATAAATAATAAAACATCTTCTGTTCAAGGAGGTAAAATATATGGTGATTTTACTAGTTCTTTTCATTCTGACATAAGGATGTATTCTGAAGATATTGATGTATCAATAGCTTATTCTAAAATGCTAAAAAAAATTGGAATATTATCTTCTCAAGAAAGTGAATTAATTAAGAACTCTTTAGAAGAAATTAGGAAAGAAATAAAAGATAACATATTTGATTGGGATTACACTCTAGAAGACATTCACCTAAATATAGAGAATTCAATGTATAAAAAAATAGGTGAAGTTGCTGGTAAGCTTCATTATGGAAGGTCTAGGAACGATCAAGTAGCAACCGATTCTCGATTATATTTTTTAAGGAATGTTGATTTAATTATACCTTCTATAATTAAATTTTTAGAAGTTCTCATCAAACTCTCAGAAAAAAATATTGAAATTTTATTGCCTGGTTATACACATCTACAAAAAGGTCAACCAATCCTAATTTCTCATAATTTGATGTCATACTTTTCTATGATTTCCAGAGATCTTAGTCGTTTTCAGAATACTAGATTCAATTTAGATAACATGCCACTTGGTTCTGGTGCGTTTGCTGGTGTCACAATTCCCTTAGATAGAGATTTATTAGCTGATGAATTAGGGTTTTCTAGAGTTTCATCAAATTCTATTGACTCCGTATCATCAAGAGATCATATTACTGATCTTCTATATTCCTGTTCGTCTATCATGATAAATTTATCTAGAATTTCTGAAGAATTAATAATTTGGAATACAGAAGAGTTTAATTTTATTAATATTCCAGATGAGTTTACTACTGGTTCAAGTATTATGCCCCAAAAAAGAAATCCTGATTATTTTGAATTAATAAGAGGTAAATCTGGGATTCCTATAGGCCACTTAGTATCACTTTTTACTTCACTAAAAGGACTTACTTTCACATATAATAGAGATTTGCAAGAAGATAGAAAAGGAGCAATGGACTCAATTGAAATTGTTTCTCAATCCCTTGAAGTTCTCTCAAATTTATTTTCTAACCTGACATTTAATCAAAAAATAATGCTAGATTCTGCTCATAATTCTAATATTTTAGCTACTGACTTTGCTGATTATTTAGCAAATAAAAAAATGCCTTATAGAGAAGCTTATGAAATAGTTAAAAATATATCCTCATCATTAGAAGGTAAATATATACATCAAATTTCATTAAATGAATTAAGAAAATTTTCCAAACTTTTTGAAGAAGATGTACTTGATATTTCATTAGGAAATTCCATTGAAAGAAGAAATTCTTTTGGAGGAACATCTACTGATTCCGTAAAAAATCAAATAAAAGAAGCTAAGATTTTTCTATTAAAAATCAAAAATGAAAAATAAAGACATATTCTTAAGCGCATCTATTCTATCTTCAGATTTTAAGAACTTAGAAAATGAAATAATTGCCTTGAATGAATCTGGTATTGATGAATTTCATTTGGATGTAATGGATGGTAATTTTGTTGAATCCATATCATTTGGTGATCCTATAATTAAGACAGTTAGGTCACTAACATCTATACCTATAGAAGCTCATCTAATGGTAGACAAACCTAATAATTTTGTAGAAAATTTTGCTAGACTCGGGGTTGATATATTTACCTTTCATATTGAAAGTAAATCTGATATTTTAATGACAATTTCTAATATAAAGAATAATGGAATGAAGGTTGGAATTGCATTAAATCCAGATACTCCTATTGAATTAATCGAGCCATATCTACAACAAATTGATCGAATTTTATTTATGACTGTATACCCAGGTAAAGGTGGTCAAAAATATATAGAAGATATAAACAATAAAATTTTAGAATTTTCAAATAATAAAAGTATAAGTCAGAACTTATTGATCGCAATAGATGGAGGAGTCAAGCCAGAAACTGTTTTAGGTGGATTTAATTCTGGAGCTAAACTATTTGTGTCTGGAACAGGTATTTTGAATAGCAACTTAGGTTTTAGAGGAGCTGTGAATGAATTTAGAAAAGTTATTTTAGAATAACACCTTTTTTGTCTAGAGTTCTAATTTCTCTAGCAGTAAGCTTTACAACGTATTCCTTGTCATTTATTCTTATTTTTCTCTTTTGAATATTGGGCTTAGAAATCTTTTGTGTAGCGTTTAGTGCATGAGACCTGTTGTGACCGAATAAAGGTTTTTTTATTGGTCCTAAACCTAGATGTTTTCTTGGATCAACTGGCATTTTTTACTCTCAGTTATTTTAGTTACTTAAAATATATATTTTTTTATATGTTTAGTTTATCATCCAAATCTATAATCGGAAATAATTTTCTATGAATTTAAATAAAGAGATCTCTTTAAGTGAAATTTCTCAAGCTATTAAGACATTTATATATAGCTTAGAGTTATATAAGGAAAAAATTAATAATCTAAATGTATTTCCTGTACCTGATGGTGATACTGGAACTAATATGTTACTTACAATAAAGAATGTTGATCAAGATCTTGATTCAAAATCAGATATGCATTCTTTATTAAATCACTTACGGGAAGCTTCACTAATGGAAGCAAGAGGAAACTCAGGAGTAATTCTTTCACAATTTTTTCAAGGTCTACTAACTTCTTACGAAAGTAACGAATGTTTTACGATATCATCTTTAGTTACTTCATTTACTATTGCAGCTGAAAATACTAGAAAATCTTTACCTAATCCTGTAGATGGAACTATGATGACTGTATACGAAGAAATAGCTAGAGCGGCTAGTAAAGGGCTAAGTAAATCTGAAAACTTAGAAGATTTACTAGAAATAATTGCGAAAGGAGCAGTTTTATCTGTAAAAAACACTCCTAATAAATTAAAGATCCTTAGAGAAGCAGGAGTGGTGGATTCAGGTGGCTTAGGTTTAGCTATTATGATGAATGCTTGGTATTTATCAATAATTCAAAAAGAAATAGAAAAAGATTTAGATATTGTTTATTTAGAAATGATATCAGGTCTTTCAGATAAAGTTTCTGAAAATTTTATAAATTCTAGCGATGAACTAGAGTGGGGTAACTGTACAGTTTTTACTATAAAAGGTAAAAATTTTGATATTGACTATCAAAGAAAACAAATTGCTAAATTTGGTAAATCTCCTGTTATTACTGGAGATTCAAACTTAATTAAAGTGCATATTCATGTTTTAGATGAAAATGAAGTAATTAATTATTCTAAAAAAATAGGAACTGTTGAAAATATTTTTGTTCAAAATATGGATAATCAAACTAAGGTTTTTTCATCAAGAAAAAGAAATTATAATCTTATCAAAACTTCAGTAATTTCAATTTGTGAAGGTAATGGCATAGTTGAAGCTTTTTTTGAAGCTGCTGGTGATGGGATGCACATTGTTGAGGGAGGTTCGAAAAATAATCCTAGCATAAAAATAATAATGAATGAAATAGATAAGATTAAGTCAGATAATATTATTATTCTTCCAAATAATTCAAATATTTCAACAACTGTAAAACAATTAATTGACCTCAATAATAATAAAAAAATACATATGATACCCACTCGTTCTATTCAACAAGGCATAGCTTCAATTTTTTCATATGATTCATCAAAAAAGTTTGATATTAATTTAAAAAATATGAATGACTCTCTCAAAGTGATTGAAGAGGCATTTGTAACTATTTCAACCAGAGATGTTGTTTTTGATGGGAAGCAAATAAAGAAAAATAATTTCTTTGCCACATTGAATAACAAAATTTATGACTCTTACGACTCTGCCGATTTAGGACTAATTAGTATTTCAAGGGAATTATTAAGAAGAAATGAAATATTAACTATTTTTGTTGGTCATGATTCTATTATGGACAATTATGATTACTTAGAAAGTCAAATTTTACAAAACTATAGTGATAAAGAAGTTGTAATTGTGAATGGTAATCAATCATACTATAATTATCTATTATTAGCAGA
>CETB01024398.1_pt1 | contig 44061 bp, 37 predicted proteins | sample 356381 | NCBI WGS metagenome assembly CETB01 (sample SAMEA2622545, study PRJEB7988) | marine metagenome | biome: marine biome (ENVO:00000447); feature: deep chlorophyll maximum layer (ENVO:xxxxxxxx); material: "saline water (ENVO:00002010), including plankton (ENVO:xxxxxxxx)" | depth 155 m | reverse complement strand
CCTTGGCCAAATTCTATAAATTCTGGACGAGTTGTTCATGCCAGTACCGGAAATGGTCTTAGTCTTGATGGGAAATCTATTGATACCTCTAAAAACAGAAAGCTTGATGCTAATTCTTTGATCACCCTTCCAGGGTTTTTTTCTAGAAGATATAAGTTTTCTAATGATTTTTTACCACTATCTGGAGAATTGAGAATGGGGGGAAGTATTGCTTACGAAATGCTTATGGTAGCTCTGAATATTTCTCAATACGCTGTCATTTCTTCTGCGTATATGTGGGATATCAGTGGTGGATTAGCAATCATTAACGAATCTAATTGTTCAGCTCTAAAAATCAATATTAATAATAATGAAACACATTGGTCTAAAATAGATACACTAGTAGAAGAATGGGATTTAGGCGAGACAAAATTGTCAGACCTGCGAAGCAGAACAAACCCCATGTTGATTGCTCCAACTAATTATATTCATGAATTAAAAAATAAAATTTCCAGGAAAAGAAATCCTATAAAACAAGTAGTAAATGGTATTTTCAATTCATGAATATTTTTTTTGATGTCGATTACACAATAATGTCTATGGATGGCAAAATCAGACCGCACACTCATGAGGTTTTTTCTAAATTTATATCTTTGGGCCATACTATTTTTATTTGGTCAGGTGTGGGTTTGAGGCATAAAGATATTGATAGATTAGAATTAACCGAATATGTTTCAGGTATATTTGTGAAACCAGTGACTGAATATGAAACAGGCATAGAAAGATTTCAAGTTAACCCTAGACCAGATTTTGTCATAGACGACCATCCGGAAATTGTTGAGTTTTTTGGAGGATACCACGTCTCTCCATATTATTTTAAAAATGATTTAGATCAAGAAATTTTACAATTGTTTGAAAGCACTATTAAGTATTTTGAGACAGGTTTATCTGATTCCAGAAAATTGTTTCCTAATCCCAATCCAAATAATCATGAGAATTGAAGTTTTAGATCCCAAAATTTCATCATTAATCGCAGCAGGTGAAGTAATAGAAAGACCTGTATCAGTTATAAAAGAATTAATTGAAAATTCTATTGATTCAGGAGCTACTAGGATAAACATTGAGACTGTATCCGGAGGATTGGATCAAATCAAAATTTCTGATAATGGATCAGGTATAAATTCGGAAGATTCACCACTAGTGTTTGAGAGATTTGCTACTAGTAAAGTAAGAAATAAAGATGACTTGATGCATATTAGTACCTTAGGCTTTCGAGGGGAAGCCTTATTCAGTATAGCTGCCGTTTCTGAAATCGAAATGATTACAAAAACTATTTCAGACAAATTAGCTACTCAAATTTTTGTGGATCAAGGAAAAATTAATTCTATTTCTTATACTGCTTCTGTAGTTGGAACAATGATTTGTGTTTCAAATCTATTTAAAAATTTTCCTGCCAGAAAAAAATTTATGAAAACACCTAGGTCAGAGGCTGGGAAAATTACCTCATTGGTTCAACAATTTATTTTGAGCCATCCCGGTATTTCATTTGAATTGATTCAAAATAACTCTAAAAAGTTTTTTTCTGTGGGGAATGGAGATTTACGGGATGCTGTATCCTCTGTGTATGGAGATGAGACTTCTTCAGAGATGTTAGAAATTATTTCAGATCCTAATCAAGAAATTAAAATTACTGGCTTAATTGGTTCTGTTTTTCAACATAGACAAAACAGGAATGGTATTTCTTTATACATCAATGGGAGAATGGTGCAAAATAGATCTTTATCATTTAGCTTAGAACAGGCTTATCATGACCATATTCCCAACAAAAAATTTCCGATTGGTGTGATCAATATACAAGTTCCTTTTGATGAGATTGATGTCAATATTCATCCTGCAAAGACAGAAGTTAGATTGATTAATGAGAATCAAATTTTTTCACTTTTACAGAGATCAGTAAGAAAGACTTTAAATTCATATAGTTTAGTGAAAAGAGTTCCGGTTTTTCAAAATAATATAAGTCTTTCTACTCAAAATTCAGATCCTTCTGAATTTTGGCCTATTCCAAAATCAAATGATAATAATCTCAATTATTTTGAAAATATTTCAAGTACTAATGATTTACGTGGATCTGAATCAAGCTTAAAAGAAATTTTAGATTCTTTATTAGTTATAGGTCAAATTTCATTAACATATATCGTTTGTGAGGGGAACAATGGATTGTATTTGGTAGATCAGCATGCAGCTCATGAAAGAATTTTATTTGAGAGTATTTTATCTAGAAACTTGAATGAAGATGTTGAGATTCAGAGATTCTTGGATCCATTTGTACTTGAGGTGGATGATTTTCAGAGAGAATTTCTAGAAGAGAACTTAGAATCAATTACTTCTCTAGGGTATTTAGTTGAAGAATTTGGTACAAATTCGATGATTCTTAGAGGTGTTCCTAAAATTATTTCTACAAAAGATCCTGTAGATTCTTTTGTGGAACTTATTAATAACGATTCTAGAAAATTTATGAATATGCCATCCTCATTTGAGAAAATAGTAGCAACTATTGCTTGTCATGGTTCTGTAAGGGCTGGAGATAAATTGGCAATTACACAGATGCAAGATTTGATTGATCAATTGAAGTTTGCTGAGAATTCAAACAATTGTCCCCATGGACGTCCTACAGTATTAAATTTTGATACTAAAACTATAGAGACATATTTTGGCAGAAGGTAGTTTGTTCTATATCACCAATTTAACAAACAAGGTTTTTGATCTTTCCACCCTTGATCTGAAGGGAAAATAGTATCCATTGTGACCCTTTGTGAAGTTCCTTCAAACCATGGCTGAACAGTTTGACGCCATTTTTTGTAATGAGGAGTCTGTTGGTGTGCTTGGAATGCTTGTTCATCTTCATACACTTCATATAGATGAAACTGGTTAGGAATTTCTACATTTTTTAAGATATCAAATCTGAAACATCCAGGTTCATCTCTAACCGATCCTTGAGAGTCTCCGAAACTTGCTTTTTGAAATTCTTCTACATAACCATCTTTGATATTTATCGTAACAAATACTGCGAACATAATTTACCTTCCTTTTCATCAGCCTGTTTGGCGATTATATCAGTGAAGTGATCCTTTTTCTTGGGATTTGATTTCATTCCATAACTTATCCTTTTCGATAATAGATAATTTTGTAAATTCTTGAGATTTTTTTATGGCCAACATTTCCATTTGAGTAAATCTTTTTTGGAATTTCATATTAGATAATCTTAGTGCTTGCTCTGCATCTATGGACAAATGTCTTGAAAAATTTACAACACTGAATAATAAATCTCCAATTTCTTCAAGTTTATCATCATCAGTTTTCGCAGATTTTATCTCTTCCATTTCTTCATAAATTTTTTCTTTTACTTCGCGAATATTGTCCCAGTCGAATCCTGTTTTTGCCGCATTTTTTTGTAATTTTTGTGCAGTACTTAGAGCTGGAAGTGATTTTGGGAATTCTCCTAAAGTCGAATTATATTGAACTTTTCCTTTTTCAGTTTTTTTAATCTCATCCCATGTTTTTTTAATTTCATCTTCAGATGAAATTTTAGAGTCAGAAAAAACGTGGGGATGTCTTTTTATATATTTTTCAATTAGAGCTTTAAACATGTCATCTTCATCAAATGAGTCACTCATTTTTGCTAATGAAATTTGAAAAGCTAAATGAAGCATTACATCTCCAATTTCTTCCATAGTATTTTGCATGTCATTTTTTTCGATTGCTTCAGTTAATTCATGACTTTCTTCTAATAACATGGGAGATAATGTGATAGGAGTTTGTTTTTTATCCCAAGGGCAACCATTAGGACCCAATAGAAACTCTATTAACGACATTAATCCCGTAAAATTATAGGAAAATTGTTTTTGAGAGACCTTTACCATATTCTTCTCCATTTGGATTGTAAAAATATCCGTGAATCATTTAGTATGGAGTCATGTTCACCAAAACTTTTTCAATATTTAACTCACTCATTGTAACGTTTTTAATTCCCGTTTTAATTGTTACTTCTGTAGGTACTTTTGTAATTAATTTACCTTTATTGTATGAATATGGATTTGAGAGATACGAGATTTCTGAATACACGGGCATAGATAAGTCAGAATTGATGTCTGCAGCAAATCAAATTAGAAATTATTTTAACAATGATACAGAATGGATCACTATTCAGGTGACTAAAAATAATATATTTTTTCCTAACTTATTTAATTCTAAAGAAATATTGCATATGAAAGACGTCAAACAATTAATTAACCTTGTATTTTTTTATCAAAAAATTTCTGTTTTATTGATTATAGTAGTAACCTTTTTTACTCTACTTTTTGGCAGTTTATATAGTTTGAAAAATTTATTACATTCAATCTCGAGAGGAGGAATTCTTACTTTACTTATTTTTGGAGCTTTAGTTATAGGGTCATTATTTGGGTTTGATAAATTATTTATATATTTTCATGAAATTAGTTTTAATAATGATTTTTGGATTTTGGACCCACGTACAGATTATTTGATAGCTATGTTTCCTCAAGGGTTTTTCTTTGATACAACTATGTTAATAGGATTTCTAATAATTCTTTTTGCAATTTTAGTATGGTTAATCCCACAAAAAATAGGGAGAAATTTAGAATGAATAAGGTTTTTAATTCATTTGATGAAGCCGTTTCGGATATTCCTGATAATTCTACTTTAATGATCGATGGATTTGCAGGACCAGGCGGAACTTCACAGAATTTAATTGGTGCTTTGAGAAATCTCGGATCAAAAAATCTAACAATTATCAGTAACACTGCAGGTTTGGCAAGTGTGATTGGATTTGGAACACTACCGGGTCAAACGCCCGTAGATATAGGTGTTTTAGTAGAGAACAATCAAGTGAAAAAAGTTATTGCTTCTTTTCCAGTTTCTCCTTCTCCTTCTAGACCTACTGCTTTTGAGAAGGCATATGCAAAACATGAAGTAGAGTTAGAGTTAGTTCCTCAAGGAACTTTGGCTGAAAGAATTCGTGCTGGTGGAGCCGGAATTCCTGCTTTTTTTACTCCCAGTGGAGTAGATACTAGAGTATCAGAAGGGAAAGAAATACGTGAGTTTAACGGCAAGAAATATGTTTTAGAAACTGCGTTGAAGGCTGATTTTGCTTTGATTCGGGCATATCAATCTGACAGACTCGGCAATTTGGTTTATAAGGGAACTTCAAAAAACTTTAATTCAGTTATGGTTACTGCTGCTACTATATCTATAGTAGAAGTAGATAAAATTGTTGAAACAGGTGCTATAGAATCTGCCCTGATTGATACTCCTTTGCTGTATGTAGACAGAATAGTAGAGATTAAGGAAAACAATGAAAAATAGACTGAATCGAGAAATAATTGCAATGAGAGTTGCAAAAGAATTGCAGGATGGTGATGTAGTTAATTTAGGAATAGGAATTCCTTCATTGTGTTCCCAATTTATTCCTGAAGGGAAGACAGTGATTTATCACAGTGAAAGTGGAGTTTTAAATTATGGTCCTATGGCAGAAGAAGGATTTGAGGATCAAGATCTTATTAATGCAAGTGGACAATTTCTTGCACCAGTTGATGGGATGTCATTTTTCAGTTCTGCCGACGCTTTTGCGATGATAAGAGGAGGACATATAGATGTATCAGTTTTAGGAGCATTGCAAGTATCAAAATCTGGAGATTTAGCTAATTGGATGATTCCATCTAGAGGTATAGGAAATGTTGGAGGCGCTATGGACTTAGCGGTAGGAGCTAAAAAAGTGATTGTTGCAATGGAACATAATGATAAAAATGGTTCAAGTAAAATCGTCAATGAATGTTCCTTCCCTTTAACTAGTAAGTCTTGTGTGAGTTTGATAGTTACAGATATAGCGGTAATTCAGGTGGTTAAGTCAGGTTTGCAATTATTAGAATGTGCTCCTGGGTGGACAAAGGAAGATGTCCAAAATGAAACCGAAGTAGAATTGATTTTTGAAAAAGGAATCAAAGAGTTCACATTGTAATTATATGATCTGAAATGTAGATCCCTCTGGAGATTTGAAAACTTCTATTTTTTCTTCAAAGCTTTCTTTCATGCTGTCAACATGAGTAATTACTATAATTTTTTTGAAATCATTTCTAATTGATTGTATGGCTTCAATCATAGTCTGTTGTCCCCTGAAGTCTTGAGATCCAAAACCTTCGTCTATAAATAGTATTGGTAATGGAGCACCAGAACGTGAAGCCAATAATTTTGAAAGAGCTATTCTAATGGCAAAATCTATTCTAAATGATTCTCCTCCACTATAAGTTTCATAGTTACGAATTCCCATTTCATCTGAAATTTTGATTTCTAATTCCTCGGAAGGAATTCCGGTTTGTCTATCTAATCGCCCTCCAGTCAGTTTTAATAAGATTTGCATTTTGTTCTCTGATAGCTTTTCAATTAATTCGTTTGCATTATTTTGTATTTCAGGTACTGCTTGTTCAATTAATAATGCTTGAATTCCATTCCTTCCAAAGGCTGCACTTAACTCTTGATAAATTTCTAATTCATTTTGAATTGATTTAAACGAGGTTTCTAATTGTAATACCTCATTTTGAATAGATTGGTTTTTTGTTAAATCTCTTTCTAAAATTATAATTTCTGAGATCAAGTTTTGTTTCGATTGAGATGATTCATCTATCTTTGTTGATGTAGAAATCAGTAAATTATCAACGTTGGTAAAATTTGTGATTTCTTTTTCTATTTTTGAATTTTGATTATATAAGTCTGAATTTTGAGATTTTTTTTCTAATATATTTTTTTGAGAGATTGTAATGTTTGAATTCAAAGATTTTAGATTGTTTTCAGATTCAAGCAATTTTGAATTTAAATCTAAGTATGGTATTAATCTAGAAATTTCCTGTTCAAGTTGCGTATGAATTTTTGGGTCGTAATTTAAAGATTGAATTTGAGAGTCTATTTCAATCAATTTGGCTCTGTGATGTTTAGCAAAGTTATCTCCAGAAATTTCTAGCTTTAAATCTTCAATTATTTTGGCCGTTTCATGTATGTTTATAATCTTTTTCTTCTCTTCTTCTAATTTAGATTTTAGTAAAGTGATTTCAGATTCAATCATTGGTTTTTCATTTAAAGCTACAGTTTTTTGAGGAGAATTTTCAGATTCAATTTTAGATATTTGATCTTTGTATTGGTCAATTTCTTTTTGATTATTTAAAAATGCTTCTTGACTATTTTGCCCTAGATTTTTTAATTCCATTTCTATATGCATATGAGTTTGTTCATTTAATGATTGAGAACATAATGGACAATGATTATTTGATGTTTGTAATAAATCAAATTTTTGCCTAGTATCAGTCATGATGTTTTTAAGTGATGCATTATTGATTTCCATTAATGCAATTTTTGAATTGATTTCAGGTATCAGATCTAAATTCTTGTCTAATAAAATAATAGATTTATTCAAATCTTTTAATTTTATTTCAGCATTTTTTAAATCTGATTCAATTTTAGGAATTGTGATTTCCTGGTATGTTTTTAATGTTCTATAAGTTTCTTGGAGTGTTTTTAGGTCGATTTGTTTTTTTTGTTTTTCTAAATCTATAGAATGTTTTTGTTCAGATTGTTGTTTTTCAAGGTCTCTTAAAATTGAAAATGTTTCAGATAATTCAGCTACTTGTTTTTGATAATCATTGAGGATTATTACATTGGATTGAATTTTTTCAGTTTGTTGGAGGATTTTTTGAAATTTAATTGATTCTTTGTTCCAATTTTCCACTTGATCATTTATGGATTCTATGTCTTTTTCATTAGTTTGAATAAGTGATAAATTTGTAATTTTTTTTTGTTCGATTACAGATAACTTAGTTTTTTGATTTTGTAAATCCAACATATTTTGTTTAAGATTAGCGATTTCATCTTCTATCTCGGTAAGTTGCTGCCGTTTGTTTTTTAATGATTTTGATAATTCTTTAGGGTTGAGTAAATCTTCTTTTCTTAGGCTTAATAAGGCATTATTTTTGTTTAGGTTTTCATTTAATTGACGGGAAGTTTCTTTAGCGTGATTTGATATGTTTTCATAAAATTCTAAATTTAAAACTTCTGACAAAATTTTTTTCCTGTCAGAAGGTGTAGATTTGCTGAAATTGTCTGAGTTACCTTGTTTTAAATAGGAAGTATTAATAAAAGTTTCGTAATTCATGTGAATTACATCTATAATTTTTTCTTGGGTATCTTTAATCGTATTCCCCATTATGGATGTAGCTTCGGATTCATTCAACAAAAAGAAATTTAATTCAGTTTTACCCTGTGAACTTGTTTTTGAAAATTTTCTAGCTACACGGTATTTGTCTGAATCTATTGAAAAATCTAATGAAACACTCATGTGATCAGATTTTTGATTTACTAATTCTTCTTGTGTTCTCGTTCTAGATTTACCCCATAAAACCCAAGTGATTGCATCTAAAATTGCTGTTTTACCATGCCCATTTTCACCTGATATACAAGAGACATGAAGTAAATCGAAATCTAAAGTAGGGACATTACTTTGGTAACACATAAAGTTTTCGATTGATAATTTTAAAGGAATCATATTGAAATATTCAGTTTAGAGATTTTCTATTTTTTTGCCATTGATTATATAAACACTTTCTAGATTTACTGGTTGAATAACTAGACTTTCTGCAAAACATCCTTTTTTAGCAAGTTTTATAACGCTTAAAACATTTTCAAATTTGTCTTCGGAAGATACTTCAAAAAAGCTTCGGACTTCTGAAACACCACTTTCAATATTTTCATCAACAATAGATCCAAACAAGTAAAAATCTAACTCGATTTTTACTTGAGCAGATTTTATTGAAATTTTTTTCATTGAAGCGTACCGCTTCATGTTAGTCAGTAGTCAAAACCCTATTCCAGAGGCTATATAAGTTAAAGGAGCAGGAAATTCATTTTCTCCACCCATTTTTTCGGGTTCATCAGAAAAAAAAGAAAATTCTCCTTGAGAAGCTACATGAAGCATTTTTTCCAAATGATCACATGTAACAGAAACCGTAGACTTCTTCACCCCTTTTGGTAAATCTTTTCCATGAATATGAGGTGGTATGTCACTTGGCATGTTATTCCTGTTTTGTGTTGTTTAAATACTCACCGATAGTTTTTACATTATAGTTTAATGATCTTGAACTGATATTCTCTGAAGCTGTTCTTGCGGTATCTAATGATGTAAAGCATGGGATTCTCATTTCTACTGCAGCTCTTCTGATGTGAAATCCATCTTGTAAAACGCTTCTGTCGCCTGTGACGGTATTAACTACTGCATCGACAGTAGAATTTTGGATTATATCTACTACGTTTGGACGACCATCTTCTAACCTTTTGTTAATTTCAATTACCGGGATTCCTAGTGAGTTAATTAATTTTGCGGTTCCTTGTGTGGCAAAAATTTTGTACGAATTTTTATGTAGTACATTAATCAATGGGATTGCATTTTTCTTATCTTGGTCTGCAATGCTTAATAGGATTGACCCACTATCTGGTAGCATCATGTTTGACGCAATCAAAGCTTTTGTAGTTGCAGATTCATAATTGGAGTCTAATCCCATGACTTCACCTGTTGACTTCATTTCGGGGCCTACGTAAGTATCCACTCCTGCTAATTTTGACATTGAAAAAACAGGTGCTTTTACACCAACTAATTTTTGGTTTTTCCATAAACCTGTCCCATATTCGCTATCAGAAAGTTTTTTCCCTAACATAATGTCTACTGCTAATTGCACCATGGGAATTCCAGTAATTTTTGAGATAAATGGAATAGTTCTACTTGATCTAGGGTTGACTTCTATTATATAAATTTCAGTATCATCCGTGTTAGGTTTTTCTGAAGGATTTCTATACGGATTTCCCCCTACTACAACATACTGAATGTTCATTAATCCTTTTATATTTAGGGACTTACCTATAGTTTCTGTGTAATTAACTATCGTATTTATTTCTTGGTCCGATAATGTTAGAGCTGGATATATTGCCATTGAATCGCCACTATGAACTCCTGCTCGTTCAACATGTTCCATGATTCCAGGAATCAAAATATTGTCACCATCACAAATTGCATCTACTTCCACCTCTCGTCCTTCAAAGTATTTGTCAATTAAAATTCTTTTGCCACTTCCCGCCTGTATTGCTTTATGCATATAATTTTTTAATTCTGTGTCGTTGTGAACAATTTCCATAGCCCTACCACCTAAAACATAGCTAGGGCGAACCAAAACAGGATAACCTAAATTATTAGCAACAGTGACAGATTCTTCGATAGTTAGAACAGTATTCCCTGGGGGGTTTGGAATTCCTGTTTTTGAAAGAAACTCTTCAAAAAGATGTCTGTCTGAGGCTGTATCTATTGATTGAGCAGAAGAGCCTAAAACAGGATTATTGGTTTCATCTAAAATTTGGGACAAATTTATAGCCGTTTGTCCACCAAATTGGACTATAGATGGTATTTGAAAGTTTTGTTTTTTGATTCCGAAATCATTTTCATTATCAATGATGTCTAAAACTGATTCTGCGTCTAAGGGTTCTACATATAATCTGTCACTTATATCAAAGTCCGTTGAAACTGTTTCAGGGTTAGAATTAATCATAATACTTTTGATATTATTTTTTAATAAAGCTTTAGCTGCATGAACAGAGCAATAGTCAAATTCTATTCCCTGACCAATTCTAATGGGACCACTGCCTAATACTATCGCTTTTTTACCTTTAAGTGGAAATGCTTCATTTTCTGTTTCGTAAGTACTATAAAAGTATGGAGTTACTGCCTCAAATTCTGCTGCACAAGTATCTACCATTTTATAGACGGGAATAATTCCTTTTTCAATTCTAAATTTTCTGATTTCAGATGTAGCTTGAGTAGATAACTCAGCAATAATTTCATCAGGGAATCCTAATTTTTTAGCTTTTTTAATAATTTGGGGATCTGTAGGAGATTGAGTGATTGCTTTTTCAAATTCTGTGATTTTTTGAAACGCTCTAGTAAACCATGGATCTATTCCAGTAGTTTGTGAAATTTTTTCTGGCGAAACTCCTCGTCTTAAAGCTGCTAAAACACCCCAAATTCTTTCATCATTTGGAGTTCGAATAGATTCTAAGATTTGTTCAGTACTTTGCCATTCAGGATCTTCCCATACAAGTGATTTGTTAGAAATTTCTAAAGATCTGATAGCTTTTTGAAATGCTGATTCAAAAATCCTATCAATAGCCATCACTTCACCAGTAGCTTTCATTTGTGTTCCAAGAATTCTGTCTCCTGAATCAAATTTATCAAAAGGCCATCTAGGGATTTTTACTACGCAATAATCCAAGGCTGGTTCAAATGCTGCAAATGTTTTGCGTGTGATTTGATTTGGAATTTCATCTAAAGTTCTTCCAATAGCAATTTTAGCCGCTACTCTTGCTATGGGATACCCTGTAGCTTTACTTGCCAGTGCAGAACTTCGGCTTACTCGAGGGTTTACTTCAATGACATAGTAACTGTTTGGTGATTCCCCGCTGTCAGGTAAAGTGTCACCTACTACATTGCCTGGTGCGAGTGCAAATTGAACGTTGCAACCGCCTTCAATTCCCAATGCTCTAATGATTCTTAGGCTGGCAGATCTTAGCATTTGATGGTCTTGGTCGGATAAGGTTTGGCTAGGAGCTACTACTATACTATCTCCTGTATGCACTCCCATTGGATCGATATTTTCCATATTACATATTGTGATGCAATTATCAGCAGAATCTCTCATTACTTCATACTCTAATTCTTTCCATCCAACTATGGATTTTTCAACAAGAACTTGATGAATAGGGCTTGCAGCTAATCCAGATTGAACTATTTCTTCATACTCTTGGGAAGAAGTTGCAATTCCCCCGCCAGTTCCTCCTAGCGTATATGCAGGTCTTATAACCATGGGGAGCCCAATAATTTCTTTAGCTTTTATGGCAGATTCAAGTGAGTCGACTATTTCACTTGGAGGCACAGGTTCTCCCAAATCTGACAATAGCTTCCTGAAAAGTTCTCTGTCTTCTGCATTTTTAATTGTTTCAACTGTACTGCCAATTAACTTAACTTTATATTTGTCCAAGACTCCTTGTTCAGATAATTCTACAGCTAAATTTAATCCTGTTTGTCCTCCTAATGTAGGTAAAATAGCATCAGGTTGTTCTTTTTCAATGATTTGAGAAATTACTTCTACACTTAGAGGTTCTATGTAAACTCTGTCAGCAGTTTCTTCATCTGTCATGATTGTTGCAGGATTTGAATTAACTAGGATTGTTTTAATGTTTTCTTCTTCTAATGATTTACATGCTTGAGTTCCTGCATAATCAAACTCAGCGGCTTGCCCGATTACAATAGGGCCAGAACCGATCACTAAAACTTTGTTATATTGATTTTTCAAATTCACCCCTTACTTAAACTCTTTGACCATTTCTATAAACTGGTCAAAAATATATTCGTTATCCTGAGGACCTGGCGAGGCTTCAGAGTGGTATTGGATACTCATGGCTGGTAAAGATACATGTTTTAGCCCAGCAACAGTTCCATCATTCATATTTATATGAGTGACAGCTATTTCAGGCGGTAAAGATTCAGGATCTACAGCGTATCCATGATTTTGAGCAGTAATATAAACTCTCCCAGTTTCTAAATCCTTTACAGGATGATTGCCCCCTCTATGACCAAAGTGTAATTTGTAAGTTTTGGCTCCAAATGCCTTTGCAAGTATCTGATTACCCAAACATATTCCCATGATCGGTACACGGCCTATTAGATCTTTAGCAATTTTTGTTGTTTCATTTAACATTTCAGGATCCCCTGGACCTGGTGAAAGCATGATTCCGTCAGGGTTTAGGCTTAACAATTCTTCGGCGTTTGTATCATATGGAAATACCGTAACTTTACATCCTTTAGCCTCTAGAATTCTAAGAATGTTGTATTTGACACCATAATCAGAAACTAGAATATTTAAATAATTATTGTTAGATTCGAGCGATGTTGTATTTTTAGCCCAATCATATTGTTTTGTAGTGGTGACTTTTTCAACAAAATTGGTGAGGTTATATGCTTTAGAATGTCGAATTTTTTCTAATGCTTGATCAGGCGTAATTCCTATAGCTATTGCTCCCATCATTACACCGGATGATCTGATCTTTCGTACAATAGCCCTAGTATCAATTTCATGAATTCCAGGGATGTTTTGTGAATCTAAAAAATCGTAAATACTAGATGTGCTCGAGGCATGGCTAGGAGAATCACAATACTGCCTGACAATAAAACCTGAGACTTGTATTTGTTTAGATTCATTAGCTTTTTCGTTAATTCCATAATTCCCGATGATAGGGTATGTAGGAACTACTATTTGTCCTGAGTAGGAAGGGTCAGTTAATATCTCCTGATATCCTGTCATTGATGTGTTAAAAACTACTTCTCCATATGAAGTTTTTTCACTGCCAAATGAAAGGCCTTCAAAAACTGATCCATCTGATAAGACTAGGTAAGCAGTTTCATTCATTGAAAATTTGAGTTGATTGGTCAAAAGACTATTTTCCCTTGATAAATTGTTTTAAATACTTTGCTAGTTAAAGTGTACCCATCTAATGGAGAGTTTTTCCCTTTAGATAGAAATTCTTCAGGATTCACTTTCCATTGTTCATTTAAATCTATAATAGTGATATCAGCAGGCTTGTTTTTTTCTAAATTTCCATATTGAGCGCCTAGAATTCTTGCTGGAGCAATAGTTAAAGATTCTATTAATTTGTTTAATGAAATTTGTTTATTAATTACTAATTGGTAAATTTGACTGAAGGCCGTTTCAATATTACTTATTCCAAACGCAGCTTCAGAAAAAGTACAAATTTTATCAATATCGCTATGAGGAGCATGGTCAGTTGCAATAATATCTATAGTTCCATCATTTAGCGCTTCAATTAATGATTGAACATCCGATGAAGTTCTCAAAGGAGGATTGACTTTTGCTCTTGTGTCATATGAATGATGTGATGTGACAAAATTTTGATCAGAAAGATTTTTGTTTAAAATAATTGTGTCAGTTAGTGTGAGATGATGCGGAGTGACTTCACAAGTAATATTTACTCCTTCTTTTTTAGCTTCTCTAATCAAATTTACAGATCCGCTAGTGCTGACGTGAGCAATATGAATATGCCCTCCGGTGAGTTTTGATAGCATAATGTCTCTAGCTACCATAGATTCTTCTGCGGAGTTTGGGATTCCGGGTAACCCTAATTGAGTTGAGACCCAGCTTTCATTCATTACTCCATGTTTAGAAAGTTCAGGCACTTCACAGTGATTAATTATTGGGATGTTTAATTGAGAACTATAACTTAACGCTTGACGCATTATAAAGGGATCATAAATCGGGTTTCCGTCATCACTAAATCCAATAGCTCCTGCATCTGCTAGTTCAAACATTTCTGTGAGTATTTTACCTTCACTTTTAATGGTAGCTGATGCTATTGGCAGAACTCTTATTGCTCCAGTTTCTTTGGATATGTTTGCCAATGATTCTATATGAGGTTTTGAATCAATTGGCGGAATTGTGTTTGGCATTGCACACAACGTAGTGAATCCGCCTGCAGCTCCAGCTAGCGTTCCTGTAGCAACTGTTTCTTTGAATTCTTGACCAGGTTCTCTTAAATGGCAGTGGAGATCTATAAATCCGGGAACTACAATTTTATTAGTGGCATCAATGATTTCAAAATTGTCATTGGGTTGAATATGATTTGATATGTCTGAAATTATATTGTTTTGAATTAATATGTCATAAATCTCATCCGTTTGATTAGCAGGATTAATTAATCTCCCATTCTGAATTAATATATTTTTATTCAATTTTCGAAGCCTTATTTTGTGTTACTGACTTTAATATAGCCATTCTAATTGCTACTCCACTGAATACTTGTTCTTGAATCACAGAATTTTGACCATGGACTACATTGTGATCTATTTCAACTCCCTCATTTACGGGTCCAGGGTGCATGATAATAGTATTGGGTTTTGCGTTTTGTAATTTTTTCAGAGAGATCCCAAAGTAAGTTGAATATTCTCTCAATGATGGTAATAACCCTGAATCTTGTCTTTCCCGTTGTAATCTTAATGGCATTATTACGTCTGCTTGATTTATTGCATCATTTAATTTTGGCTCATAATAAATATTTTTGAATGGGTGATTTTCCGGTAAATTTTTATTTGATAAAAGGTCAGGAGGTATTAATGTTTGAGGACCGCATAAAACTATTTTGGCACCAAATTTATTTAGTCCTAAAATGTTTGATCTGACAACTCTGCTGTGAGAGATATCTCCAATAAAAACTATTCTTTTGTTTTTTAGGGTACCTAGATGCTTTTTCATAACATACATGTCTAGCAGTGCTTGAGTTGGATGTGCATGCATCCCATCACCAGCATTGATGATTGTAGATTCTTTTAACAGGTTAGATAAAAAGTATGGAGCTCCTGAATGTGGATGCCTTAAAACAATCACATCAGATTTAATTGATTGGATAGTTAAAGCAGTATTGTATAGAGATTCGCCTTTTTTTGAACTGCTACTAGAATTTACTATATTAATCACATCTGCACCAAGAATTTTACCTGCTTGTTCAAATGATGATCTAGTTCTAGTGCTAGGTTCAAAAAATAAGGTGATAATAGTTTTTCCTTTTAACGCCTCAGTTTTTTTGAAATTACTGTTCAGAATTTTCGTCATTTCATCAGCATCATCAAGAATTGATTCTACCTGAGATACAGACATTAGGTCGAGATCAAGTATGTGACTTTTAGAGTCAATCATGAGTGCACCGCAGTATTTCATTTGAGATTTTGAAATGCAAAAAAAAACTTGTCTCTAAGGACAAGTTAATTAAAAATGATACTGGGGAGATACTAGGTTTAGAAATTTTTATTTGCAAAAAAAAAACCCCTCCTTTTCAGGACTATCTCGTTATGATATCCGAACTATCATACAACTGAAATTTAATTCATACAAGATATTGAACAAATTTAACAAATTTGTGATCTAATAATGAATAAGTTAATTTGTTAGGATTTATTTTGTTTAAAAAAGCTTTTTCTTGGACTAAAGATGATTTAAAGGATTTGCCGCTAGTAGATGAGTCGGGTGAGAAAGTTCGGGTCAGAGAAAAACGTTTAGAAGATATTGAAAATGAATACTCATGGAGAACTGATCAAGAGTTATCTAGATTAGATGCTACTCGCCCAATTTCTATGTCTTATGATGATTTTTATAGGTATTCTCGTGAAGAAATGCGTTTTGCCAGTTACCGTTCTAAGCGACTAGCTCTAGAAACTTTAGATGGGGTTCATATTGGCAATGTTATGTATTATGACTTAAATCCTCAAAAAAAAGAAACTGAGATAGGAATAATGATTGGGCATAAAGACTATTGGGGAAAAGGCTATGGGTCTGATGCTTTGCAGGTAATTGTAAGATATTTATTTAATACACTAGAACTTAACAGAGTTTATTTGCATACCTTATCATGGAATTATAGAGCTCAATCAGCTTTTGGCAAAGTGGGCTTTAAAGAAGTTAGACCTGTTAGGCGAGGTGGGCAAGATTTTGTGTTAATGGATTTAATCAAAGAAAATTTTAATTAGAACTTTTTGATGGTTTTTCCAGAATGTGAAAATACTTTTGCCCCATTTTCTTCTAAGATTACTATCACTTGAGACCCCTTAGTATTGTTGATTGCCTGTGTAATTTTTGAAACTGATAAATATTTTGTAGATAAGTTTTCAATTCCTTCGTCAGCCCACTCTACTGCATTAATTGAATAACCTAGATCAGATTGAAGTTGTTGTAAAAATTCAGAGTCTTTTATTTGACATAATATAGTCACATTTTTTTTGACAGATGGTTTATGTGAAGATGTTTTGTATGAATTTTTTTCATTTCTATAAACTTGATAATGAAATGGAATAATCACAGCAATACCTACAATGATAGATATGAATATTCTAGTAGACTTGATGGTTTCAACCCCAAATTTAAGCTCTAAAATATGTAGTATTGAGAAAAAAAGAATGGTTAGGGCACTAATTGCGAAAAGTACTACACCAATGCCAAATATTGTTAAAAAATAAGCTCGTCGTGAAGATGAACCCAAATCTAACCCGTTTTCTGTTCTAGATTGAGCATGTCTCCAATTGTAGTACCAAGTAAAAGCTCCAACTAAAATGAATGTGATACCTGTAACTAGTGTTGAATTATTTGTAATCGAAACATTATCAAACCCTGACATTACTACTGAGTGAAACAAAATAGTTATGCCCGGGAAAAGTAATAAAACCCCCAAAAATGTGAATGAGTAAGTGAAAATTTGATTGGATTTATTTATTTGATCAAAATTATCTTTTTGACGGATATGGTTTCTGTGATAAAAAAACAATGATAAAGAAATAATTAATATAGTGATGGCAGAAGGGTAATTATTAAATAGACTCGATATAGTAGACTCTGATTGAGTGTCTGAAGGAATTATAAAATTCAATATATCATTTATGATTCCTCCAATTGCAAAAATTGCTACAAATCCTGATATCAAAGTAATGATGTAAACCACTATTGCTTCAGTCGATCTTCTTGGAGATTTTTTGATATTTAATAACCAGTGAAATATCCATAATAATGACCCAGCAACAAGTCCAATTATTCCAGTTCTGAAATCCCACCAAATTGATTGTAACGAAGAACCAATGATCAAGTTGTTATTAAATAATGAGTCATACCCTGAACTGAAAATAGATATTAATACGCTGGATACAGAAGTAGATAGTATTATTAAACTTGTTATCGTAATAGAAAAAAGATAAATGTCTCTAAACAAATAATATGATTCTGAAGATACGAGATGCTCTTCTTTTTGGATTAATTTCCAATGAAAAATCCAAATCCCTAACGAAAATAATCCCCTAATGATTGAATTGGTAGCATCTTTTAATTCTTGTTCATTATTCCCAACACCAAAAATAAAAAGGAAGGCTTCTATTAGGAAATAAATTGCAAATGAAATACTTAATACAGCAGTAAAATATAAGTAAAAAGTTCGGAAAATTGATGAATATTCTGTAGGATACTCGGAGATTTGTTTATTAATAGATTTCCAATGAAAGAACCATAAAGGATATCCTACAACAATACTAGAAATTCCTAACGCTACTGGTCCGAAATCTAAATCAACTAGTTGATTTGAAAGGCTTCTGTTGACTATGAAGGTCAACAAAGCGAGTAAACCAGATGAAGTCATTAGTAAGCCTATAAAACTTACAATATAAAAGTAAAATGTTTTTGTGGGTGAACTAGTTATTTCCAGACTTTGGGTTTGAGATTTTCTAGTTGAAAGCTTGTATAGACAAATGATTAAATAGGCAAAAGTTACATACCATAAACTTATAAATACTATTTCACTGATCATTTAATTCAAAGCTTCCTTAAAACAGTGCATAGGGAAATTAAATTCTGATATTTTCCAAATGTTATCTTCGAGTATTAAGGTAAATGATTCTTGGTATGAGTTTTCTGAAGAACCAAATGGAGAAGGTTCTATTCTGGAAATTTCTAAATTGACAATTGTTGCCTGAGCAATTTCCTGATTAGGCTTGTTCAATGAAATATTAGAGTCCTGAAGTTGTGAATCTCCGTAATCACTAAATTGCCTGAGAAAATGAACAGCATTACATGTTTTTTGTTTATCTAGTGTCAAAAAACTGTGGGCCTCTGAAAACCGATCATTTTTTAGATGTTCTAGAAAAAGTTGGACAGCCCTTTCGGGAGTTCCTTCCTCGAGTGTTGAAACCTCAGTTGTTAAAGCAAGTACAAGGCTGGAAACTATTAATATGAAAAGTCCTGCACCGACTATGACTAAATATCTATTAATTCCTAACATTTTTAACTGATGGACTGTGTAATTATTTTATTTTGGATTTCCATTAATTCTGATACTCCTTTTGTAGCTATGTCTAGAACACTATCAAATGATTTTCTGGAAAATCTTTTCCCCTCAGCGCTTCCTTGAATTTCTACTAACTCAAGAGTTCCTTTGTTTTTACCCATTACTATATTGAAGTCAGAATCTGCTCTAGAATCTTCTTCGTAACATAAGTCTAAAAAGGCTATTCCATCAAATAGACCTACGCTTATAGCTGCAGTTGGGGTTAAAATTTCTGTAATTGGTTTTGTTTGACCCTCTAATAAATGAGTTAATGCTATATGTAATGCTATATAGGACCCAGTAATTGAAGCAGTACGAGTTCCTCCATCTGCTTGGAGAACATCACAATCGACATTAATCGTGATTTCACCTAATAGGTTAAGATCTACTGCAGATCTTAAAGTTCTTCCTATTAATCTTGAAATTTCTTTTGATCTCCCCTTATTAACATTTTCTCTGGAGCTTCTGGGATTGGTTGCCCCGGGTAACATAGAATATTCGGCTGTTAACCATCCTGTGTTTTGACCTTCTAAAAATCTGGGGACACGATTTTCAATTGTTATAGAACATAGAACTTTTGTCATACCTGTAGAGAAAATTACAGAACCTTGAGCAAAAGATAAAGGATTGATTTCATATGAGATTTGTCGCAACTCATTTAAATTTCTAAAATCAACTCTTTGATTCATCAAATATTCCTTATTTTGAAGACTACTAGTATGTTGTAGACTAAATAAATCATATTTTCAAGTGAAATTTATATGGGACAAAATATATATTTAACAGGATTTTCTTGTACAGGTAAGACTACAGTTGGAAAACTGATGTCTAAAAAAAATGGTTTGACTTTTGTTGATCTTGATGAAGAGATTGAAATTTCACAACATGATTCAATCCCGAATATATTTTCTAATTTAGGCGAAGATTACTTTAGAGGTGTAGAAACTTTAGTTCTTGAAGAAGCTTCGTTAAATGAAAAATCCGTTATATCTACTGGTGGTGGTCTTCCCACCATAGCTAGAAATAGAAAAATTATGAATAAGACCGGTATAGTTATATTATTGACTGCTTCTGCAGAAACAATTTTTAATCGTTTAAATCAAGAAATGCGAGAATTTGGTAGAGAATCGTATCGACCAGTAATTAATCAAAATTCTGATAAATTGCAGGGAATTATTCAAGTATTAAAATCGAGAGAGAGTAGTTATAAATTGGCAGATATTTGTATTGATACCGAAAATAAAACACCTGATCAAATTAGTGATGAAATTATAGAGGAATTATTTAGTGAATAAATTTCAATCAGATTTAGCAGCTATTGTAGAAACTCCAAATGCTACTTATCCTATTTGGGTAGGCTGGGATATTTTAAATGGATTAGGAGAAAGATTAAGTGAAATAATTACTCCTGGAAAATTGTTTTTAGTTACAGATGAATATGTTCATAATCATGCATCTGATGTAGCCTCAAGTCTTAGCAATTCTGGATTTGATTCAAAAACCTTCGTAATGACATCAGGGGAATCTAATAAAAATTTAGACACTGTTTTGAAAATTTATGAATGGTTAGCAATAAATAAAGCTGAAAGAGGGGATATGATTTTAGCTGTCGGAGGTGGAGTAGTAGGAGATATAGCGGGTTATGTGGCAGCTACTTTTCTAAGAGGAATTGCATTTGCTCAAATTCCGACAACACTTCTAGCAATTATGGATTCTTCTATAGGCGGTAAAGTAGGTGTTGATTTACCTCAAGGCAAAAATTTGGTGGGAGCATTTTATCAACCTAAATTTGTTCTTTCTGATGTTAAAACTTTAGAAACTTTACCTGAAAGGGAACTGAATTCAGGTTGGGCGGAAGCTATAAAACATGGATTAATTTTAGATAAACAACTTTTTGAATCTTTTGAAACTGATTCAAAAAGGATTAAATCTTTACACCCTGAAATTGCCACACAAATTATTCGTAAAAGCGTAGCAATCAAAGCTAATGTGGTTTCAAAGGATGAAAAAGAAACTTTAGGGATTCGGATTTTATTGAATTATGGACATACAATTGGGCATGCAATTGAAGCTTCTACAAATTATATGAGTTATTTGCATGGAGAAGCAGTAAGTATTGGAATGATGGCTGCGGCATATATTTCTGAATCTATAGGATTATTAGATCATCAGAGTGTAGAAAGGCAAAAAGTGGTTTTGCAAAATTATGGATTGCCTATTGATTCTACTGAATTAAATATGGATTTGATTTTAGAAACCATGAAATCTGATAAAAAAACTTCTAGAGGGACTATCAATTGGGTTGTTTTAGATGAGATTGGTGAAGCTAAAACTAATAATCAAGTAGATCTCAAAATTGTGAAAGAGGCTATTAACAAAATTTCAGTTTGATTGAATATATGTTAGATGAATTAACATTTAAATTATTCCTATTAGTTGTTGGATATCTTGTATTAGGATTTACTACAGGAACTTATGGTGTGTTAATTGGTGCAGGTGGTGGTTTTATATTGGCACCAGTTTTAATTCTTTTTTTTAATCTTGACCCATATGTGGCAGTTGGTACATCTTTAGCTTTGGTAACTATCAATAGCTTTTCAGGAGCTTGGGCTTATCACAGAAAACATATGATTGACTATCGTAGCGGAATTATTTCTGGATTACTTTCTATTCCGGGAGCTGTAATTGCTCCTATATTTTTACAGGCAGTTCCTCAAGATATTTTTAAAATTTTATTTGGAGTTTTATTGGTTTCCTTATCGATCTATATGTTTTTAAGGAAAAATCTAAATGATCTCCCTACTCACAATGCAATTGAGAATTCAGTTCCAGAAATAAGATATATAAAAAATCGATATATTAATACTCTAAATAATGAAAAATATGTTTACCAAGTTCACGAATTAGGATTGGGTATTGTGAATGTTTTTTTGGGTTTTGTTTCAAGTTTTTTTGGAACAGGTGGAGGGTTTTTACGTACACCTATCTTGGTTTATGGCTTTCATTTTCCTATCAAAATAGCTGTAGCCACATCTATTTTTTCTTTATGTATTTATACAACATTAGGTTCTCTTACATATGCTTATTTAGGAAATATTCAATTTTTCCCAACGTTAGTATGTGCTGGGACGGGATTAATGCTAGGAGGACAGGTAGGGGCATGGATTTCTCAAAAAATTGAAGGTGTATGGATTCTAAGATTATTGTTAGTAGTAGTTTTAATTTTAGGAATACAATTATTTTTACAGGGATTCAAAATTAATATAATTTAGAAGTTGGAGATTTAGTTGAAATTTTCTATAAAAGCCAAGGAAGGTTCTGCGCGCGCTGGTATTTTAGAAACTTCAGTTGGGAGTATTCAAACTCCAGTATTTATGCCTGTAGCTACTCAAGGTTCAGTCAAAGCTTTAGATAACTTCGATTTAGAAAAATTAGGCGCTGAAATTATTTTGGGAAATGTTTACCATCTAAATTTACGACCTGGTTCAGGTTTGATTCAGAAGCTGGGGGGATTACATAAATTTATGAATTGGGATCGCCCGATTCTAACAGATAGCGGTGGTTTTCAAGGTTTTAGTTTAGAGCATTTACGTAAAATCACAGAAGACGGGATCAGTTTTAAATCTCATATTGATGGGAGCTCTCATATTCTTACTCCTGAAAAAGTAATTCAAATTCAATTTGAGTTAGGATCAAATATTTGGATGCCTCTTGATGTTTGTTTACCACCTAATTCAAATTCATCTCAGATCGATGAAGCTTTGCAAATGACCTCAAGATGGATGGAAAGATCCTTGAAAGCAAAAAGAGACTTTAATGGAGATTTATTTGGGATTGTTCAAGGTGGATTATTTACAGACTTAAGAAAAAAATCTGTAGAGATGATGACTTCTTTTGATTTGCCAGGGTATTCAATCGGCGGCCTTAGTGTGGGGGAATCTAAAGAAGAAATGTATGAAACACTTGCTTTTACCACTCAGCTTTTACCAGAAAATAAACCTAGATATTTAATGGGAGTTGGGTCTCCAGAAGACTTATTGATTGGAGTTAAAAATGGTGTAGACATGTTTGATTGTGTGCTCCCAACTAGAGTTGCTAGAAATGGAGCTCTTTTTACTCGATTTGGAAGAAAAAATATTACAAAAAAGTTCTATAGAGATTTAGATAGAAAATTTGATGAAACCTGTGATTGTTATTTTTGTGAAAATTTTACTGCTGCTTATCTTCATCACTTGTTTAGGGCCAAAGAGTATCTTGCTTATAAATTAGCATCAATTCACAATTTAAGATTCTTAGTGAATTTGATGAATCAAATTAGGAGTAGTATAGAGAATAATCAATTTGAGAGATTTAGTATTGATTATTTAAATGATTATCAAATTGCTGATGAAAATCAAAGATTAATCCAAAGAAAGAATTAAGTTATCCACCCGCAACTGCTGGCACTAGACTTATTTCATCTCCAGAAGAAATCGATGTGTCAATTCCATCTGAGAATCTAATGTCATCTCCATTGACATATACATTGACAAAACTTCTTAATTCTCCTGAATCTTCACAGATTCTTTTTTTTATGCCAGGAAATTGATTGTCTAATGACTCAATAATTTCTGAAATAGAGTTTCCTTCTACTGTGGCTCTATCAGCACCGTTAGTGACTTTACGTAATGGAGTGGGGATTCTAACTGTTGCACTCATTAAATTTCCTTTTAGTGTTTAAATTTTAAAGTTTGATTTTACGAGATCAAATGATGATATGTTGGGCATGCACGATACTGTATTCTCCTTTATTTCTCCCATACTCTCAAGTGTTTTTAATCCATTACCAGTTATGAACGCCACAACGGTTTCATCTTTCTTGATTTTGCCTTTCTTGACTAATTCTTTTAAACTCGAAATTACTACACCACCCGCTGTTTCAGTAAATATTCCCTCTGTTTCTGCCAAAAGTTTAATAGAGTCAATGATGCTATTTTCAGAAGCTATTTCAGCACTTCCTTGTGTTTGGTTTAATACATCTACAGAATATGGTCCTGATGCAGGATTCCCTATTGCTAATGATTTTGCAATTGTAGATGGTTTGACTGGATTTATCTGCCGAGATTTAGAATTGAAAGCCGAAGATATTGGTGCACAGCCTTCTGGTTGTGCCAGATGCATTTTAGGGATTACATTTTCTATTAACTCACAATCAATAAATTCTTGTATACCTTTCCAGACTTTTGTGTGAAGTTCTCCTGATGCCCCTGGGACTACACAATGATTGGGCGCTTTCCATCCTAATTGTTCTGCTATTTCGTATCCTAATGTTTTGCTTCCTTCAGCATAAAACGGGCGCATATTTATGTTTACAAATGCCCAAGGATATATGTCAGATAGTTCGCTACAAAAACGATTAGCATCATCATAATTACCCTCAATAGCAATCATTTTTGAACCATAAACGGCTGCGCCGTAAATTTTAGATAATTCTAAATCTTGAGGATAAAATACATAAGTTTCTAGGTTGGCTTTTGAACCATGTGCCGCTACTGATCCCATTAAATTTCCAGTTGACACACAAGCTAGAACTTCAAATCCAAATTCTAAGGCTTTGGTGGTAGTGATTGCGACAGGTCTATCTTTAAAAGAGAAAGTAGGATTTACGCTGTCATTTTTTATATAAAGGGAATCTAATCCTAATTGTTTTCCGAGATTTTTCGCGTGAATTAATGGAGTGAACCCTGTCCCTATATCAATAGCGTTTTCGATATCTACCGGAAGAAACTGGGAATATCTCCACATAGAATTTGGTCCATTAGAAATAGTTTTTTTAGAAACATTTTTTTTGATTTTAGTGAAGTCGTATTGGATTTCTAATGGTCCAAAGCAAAATTCACATACATTTAATGGTTGAGTTTTGTATTCAGATCCGCATTCTCTACAGATTAGATTAGTAACATATGACATATAACACTCTCCTTGTATTAAGGTGCGAAAATGTCAAAAAAAAAGCTCTCCGTACGGAGAGCGCCGCACCCTTTGTTCTTAAGAACCTCGTCTTATTTCCCAAGGGCACCTTTAAGGTTGAAGGTTGCCGGACAAGTTAAAAGGATTGGGGCCTAGCTTGCCACTCTATCGACGATATATTAAATTTTAGGGTAATCTTAGATTTTATTAAGTTGTTTGTCAAACCTATTGTTTATATCTGATTTTCACACCAGATTTTTCTTCTTGAAGTTTCACTATTGCTAAACTCACTTCTTTACCTAGTGATTTGTTCATAGCTTCTATATATTTTTGATGAACTAAATTTGATACTTCCATAGGAACCCCAGTTTTTCTTCCCATTTCGGTAGCTAATCCTACATCTTTTGCTCCCAATTCTAACTTAAATCCAGGTTCAAAATTATTTATAAAAACATTATTTGGAAAAGTGTGCATTTGTCCTGTGTTTCCGCTACTTTTTGATATAGCTTCATATAATATTGATGGATTAACTCCGGATTTAATTCCTAACGTGAACGCTTCTGATAAAAGTACCCCTACAGACATTCCTATCAAATTATTAACTATTTTACATATTGCACCGCTACCTAATTCTCCGCAGTACATCACTTTATCTCCCAAAATGTTTAGAATTGGCTCGAATTCTTTAAATTTATTTTTATCTCCACCAACCATGATGGATAGGGTGCCATTTTCAGCTCCAGTGGTTCCGCCACTTACTGGGGCATCAAGCAAATGTACGTTAATTTTCGAACCATGAGATGCTATTTTTTTGATTGTTTCTGGATCAGTAGTACTCAAATCTATCATAGTGGTTCCAGGAGATGCTTGTGAAAGTATTCCACCCTCAGACATGAATACTTCCTCAACTATTTGAGGAGTAGGTAGAGAGGTAAATACTAATTTGGTTTCTAAACAAACATCTTGAGGGGAAATTGCCTTACTTGCACCTAGTTCACATAGCTCATCTACAACACGGCTGTTGATATCAAAGACTTTAATAGAATGACCTGCATTTATAAGATTTATAGCCATATGCTTTCCCATAAAGCCAACTCCTACAAATCCTATATTCATATTTTCTCCTATAAGTATTCGTTAAGAACTTCTACTAAATGCTTTGTTTTTCTAGTAGTACCTGTTTCAATTTGTTCTCTGCAAGATACCCCTTCACTTATTATCAATGTATCAGGGTCAGAATTTCTAATAGACGGGAATAGAGACTGCTCACCTATTTCCATGGAAATTTCATAATGATTTTTAAAATATCCAAAAGATCCTGCCATTCCACAGCAACCAGCGCTAGTTTCTTGTGTATGTAGTCCGGGAATTTGAGATAAGATTTTCATTGCAGCTTGAGTGCCTTTTAAGGCTTTTTGATGACAATGGCCGTGAAGTAGTGCTTTTTGGTTTGTAGGGTGATTAGTAAAGTTGATTTGAGGGTCTTTTTCTAGAGCGTCTAATACAAATTCTTCTATTAACATAGTATTGTCAGAAATCTTTTTTGAAAGGTCTTTGTTTGGATACAGATCAGGGAAATCTCCCACAAATCCTAAAATGCAGCTTGGCTCGATTCCTACTAATTTTGCTCCTTGTTCTACATAGGGTGCAATCAAATTGTAATTGAAGGTAATATTAGACTTGGCTTTATCCATCATTCCGTTTGAAAGCATTGGCCTCCCGCAACATTTTACATCTGGGATAATAACTTCATACCCTAATTTTTGAATAAGTTCTACTGCTGATTTCCCTATATTTGGGTGATTAAAATTAGTAGTAGTATCAGGGAAAAGTAATACTGCGCCCTTGGGAGATTTAATTTGATTTGATTTGGTTCTAAACCATTGTTTCAAGGTTTGAGAAGAAAAAGTTGGTAGTTTACGCCTTTGGTCAATTCCAATGAATTTCTCTAATATGATTTTCATTAAAGGTGATGAGATAGTTAAATTAGATATTGGTGCAAAAAATGAACCTAATTTACTTAGTGAGTCTACATTCCCAAAAAACCTGTTCTTTAGTTGATATCCATTTTTTTGATGATATATAGAAAGAAATTCATATTTGATTTTTGCCATATCTACGTTTGAAGGGCATTCAGATTTGCATCCCTTACACTCAAGACACAAATCCATCACTTGATACATTCTTTCATCTGTCAATGAAGAGGTTGGAATAGCACCTGATATAGCCGCTCTTAATGCATTTGCTCTACCTCGAGTAGAGTGCTCTTCATCTCTTGTTACCATATATGATGGGCACATTGTCCCGCTAGTTACTTTTCTGCATTCTCCCTGTCCATTACACATTTCAATGGCTGAAGGTAGACTTCCTCCCTCTGTATTAAAGCCAAATCCATTTCCCGGATTGATTGTATTGTAAGTGGTTCCGTATCTTAAATTTTCTGTCATGGGAGGAGAATCTACAATTTTACCTGGATTCATAATGCCTTTAGGGTCGAAGGTATTTTTTACATCTTTAAATGCTTGGTACAATTGACTGCCAAACATTTTTTCGTTGTAACCACTCCGGACTAATCCGTCTCCATGTTCTCCACTTAAAGACCCTCCATATTCTAGAACTAGATCGCTTACTTCATCAGCAATCCCCTTCATACGATCAATTCCTTCTTGGTTTTTAAGATTGATTAAAGGTCTAATGTGCAAACACCCCACACTAGCATGGCCATAATAACCAGCTTCGGTTCCATGTTTTTTTATGATTTTGTCGAATTTAGATACAAATTCGGGTAATACTTCAGGAGATACAGCAGTGTCTTCAACAAATGGTAGTGGCTTAGCATCTCCGGGAACATTCATCATTAGTCCTAATCCAGCTTTTCGTACATCCCAAACTTTCTTTTGGTCTTCAGGACTAGTCATCTTGTGCATCGTATAACCCCAACCACCTCTTTTCATCCTTGATTCCATCTCATTCATTTTGTGTATCAGTTCTGATTCTGAATCAGCAACTACCTCTATAGCTAGTAATGCTTCTGGGTCTCCCTCAATAAAACTAGTTAGGCGAGAAAATTTTAAATTGGACTTGGCTTGAGTAAGAATCATTTTTCCAATTAGTTCTATCGCCGAAGGATTCATCTCAATTGCAGCAACAGTAGCTTCCATTGATTCAATTAAATCGTGACAATGTAGGACTGCTAATCCTTTGAATTTTGGGTTAGGGACTAATTTAAGCTTAGCTTCAGTAATTGTTATTAATGTGCCTTCTGAACCAACAGCAAACCTTGCCATATTGAAGTTGCTACCACCTACAAACTCATCTAAGTTGTATCCTGAAACCCTTCTTTGAATTTTTGGATATTTGCTCAAAATTTCATTGCGATTTTTTTCTCCTATATTAAAAATGCTTTGATAAATATTTCCTTCTAAGTTGGAAAGTCGCATTTTTGACTCTAATTGTGAGCCTGATACAGGGCCAAATTGAGTTGTTGAGCCATCAGATAAAACAACATCCATGGTATTAATATTATCTACTGTTTTGCCCCACATAATTGAATGAGCTCCACAGGAATTGTTGCCTAATGCTCCTCCGACATTTCCTCTGTTGCTAGTGCTTGGGTCTGGAGCAAATAATAGTCCTGTATGACTAATTTGTTTGTTTAATTCATCTAGGATGATGCCAGGTTGAGTTCTTACCCATTTTTCTTCAACGTTGACTTCTTTAATGTTTCTCATATATCGAGAGAAATCCATAATGATTGATTCGCCTACAGTAGAGCCAGCTAAACTGGTTCCGCCACCTCTAGGTAAAATGGAAACATTATGCTTATTAGCCGTTTCTACAACAGCTATAACATCCTCATCATTTTTGGGTAAAACAACTCCTAATGGTTCAATTTGATAGATACTAGCGTCAGTGCTCCACAATGCTCGAGATATCTGATCAAATCGGACATCGCCTTGAATTACAGAACTGAGATCATGAAGTAATTCGTCTGTTGGATTAGAAGGTTTTGATTTTATTACCATAGATTGCTTTTATATGTTTAGTGTAATCAGATAATAATACAGGAAATTTAAGCAATACTAATAATTTCAAATTTTTTCTTTCCCTGAGGAGTAATCGCTTCAGCTGTCTGGCTTTTTCTTTTTCCAAGGAATGCTTTCCCTAAAGGAGATTCGTTTGAAATTTTCCCATCTAGAGGATTAGCTTCTGAAGGGCTAACCAATGTGAACTTAAGTTTTTTGTTTTTTGCGATATCTAGTACTTGAACTGTGGCTCCAACCCTTACTGTCTTTGAAGCTTTACCAGAACTGTCGACAACTATAGCTGTACGAAGCAGGCTTTCTATTTCTTTGATCCTAGCTTCTTCACGTCCTTGTTGTTCTCTGGCTGCTTCTAAGGGGGCGTTTTCTCTAACATCACCATCTTCTCTAGCATTTTGTATAGCGATGCCAATAGCTGATCTATTTGATTCAAGAGATTCTTTTTCTGTAGCTAATTGATCATATCCATCCTGAGTCATTTGTTGACCTGAATCTCTTTTTTTTGAATCATCGTTTTTGCCTGAACTTCGAGTTTTTCTTACTCGAAAATGTGTAGCAAGATTTGTAGATATCTTTTCAGATTTATATGCAAAAGTTAAAAATTTTCTGACAGCCTGTAAGCCTTCCATGGCTTCTTCAGATAGGCTGTTTTTACTAGCTATTTCAGCATATGCTCCAATTTGGGAAGGCGTAATTGAATTCATGTCGGTATCTTCATGAAAAAATTTGACAAATCTGTTAATTTCTCGGATAGCTGAATTAGATTTTTCCTTGTCCTTCAAACTTTCTGTAAATTCTCCTACTAGAGCTAGGAGCTGGATAGGTTGTTCAGTGGTCAATTGAGGACTCCTTTGGAACAATAATTCATTTTAGGGTATATATATTAGCAAATCTGTCAAATTTTGATACACCGATTTTGTATTTTTACACGGTTTTCGGTTAATATTACGTGGTTTTATTAAAACTGGTATATGAATTGTGGGTATGATGGTAAATTACCTTCGAAACTTTACACTAAAATTTTAGGAATACTATGAATACTACTGAATTTCTTAATGTTACATCTCTTATCGTTCCTGATCGCACAGCAATTGTGTTTGACGGGAAAAGGTTTTCTTTTTGTGAGCTTTCAGAAAGAGTAAATAAATTAGCAAATGGATTGCAAAATCTTGGAGTTGGTAAGGGTGACAGAATTGCAGCTATGCAAGTGAATTGTAATGAATATATAGAAGCATATTTTGCAGCTGCAAAATTAGATGCTGTATATGTTCCTATGAACTTTAGAGCCCGATCAGAAGAGATTGAATATATGGTAAAAGATTCCGCTCCTAAAGTATTTATTGCAGGAGGCAGATACATTCCAATGTTAGACGAATTAAGATCAAGTATTCCTTCTGTTGAAAATTTTATTTGTCTAGATGGGGCATCTGCTGAAGGTTGGGTGAATTACGATAAATTGTTAGAAGAATCATCTAGTGATGAGCTGTTTCCATTGGATGATGGTGACGATTTGAGTATGGTGATGTTCACAGCAGGTACAACAGGTTCTCCCAAAGGAGTAATGCTCTCTCATGAAAGCTTTTCATCATATATTTTGAGTAATGTTTCTCCAGTAGAAATAGATATTGAAGAGAAAAATATTTTGACTGTACCTCTATATCATATTGCGGGAGTTCAAGCTGTAATAGCAGCTATTTATGGAGGTAGAACACTAATAATTCAACGTCAATTTGAACCAATTGAGTGGATGACTTTGGTTCAGGATGAATTGGCTGATAGGGCAATGATGGTACCGACAATGTTGAAAATGTTGATGGATCATGAAAGGTTTGATGATTTTGATTTATCAAGTTTACGAGTGATTACTTATGGTGCAGCTCCGATGCCTCTTGAAGTTATTAAGACTGCTATTGCTAAATTCCCTGGTACTCATTTTATTAACGCTTTTGGTCAAACTGAAACTGCAGCTACTATCACTATGCTTCCTCCTGAAGATCATATTCTTGAAGGGGATGAACAAGCAATTGAGAAAAAACTGAAACGTCTTACCTCTATTGGTAAACCATTACCGGATGTTGACGTTAGAATTGTAGATGAAGATGGCTCTGATGTAGCTCTAGGAGAAACAGGAGAAATTGTTGCTGGTGGAGGGAGGTTGATGAAAGGTTATTGGAATCAGGAAGAAGCAACTGCTCAAACATTAAAAGGCGGATGGTTATATACAGGTGATCTTGGTTATTTTGATGAAGATGGATATATATTTTTATCAGGTAGGGCAAAAGATTTTATAAAACGTGGTGGTGAGATGGTATCACCTGAAGAAGTTGAACAAGTTTTACATTCTCATCCAAGTATTGATGAGGCTGCAATTATAGGAATTCCTGATTTGAACTGGGGAGAAAGAGTTAGAGCTGTAGTGGTTGCTAAACCAGGAGCTTCAATTGATGAGTCAGAAGTTATAGAGTATTGCAGATCTAAAATGTCTAGCTATAAGAAACCTGAATCGATTGTTATTGTTGATTCTTTACCAAGGAATCCTCTAGGTAAAGTATTAAAAAGAGTATTGCGAGAGCAATATAACGAGCCAATTACTGACTAAAACAAATGGGACATGTTTATAATTGATGTCCTTTTGAGAGATGATTTTACCACTGCTCAACCTGAATTGATGATATTTAACTATTTCATCAGGGCCTTGGTTAAGGCATATTAACGAAGAAGTCACAAAAGCACATCCATGGACATATGAGAAAGTTGTGGATAATTCTTTGATGTAATTTTCGGATTTAGCAGTTGACTGAGTGAGTATGCATTCTGATTTATGATTGCTAATTAAATCAGTTAATTCCCACCTGAGATTGCTGGTAAAAAGTGAACCTCACTATTTGGGGATACTTTTTCTATAAGACCCATTGTTATGATATCCCCATCTACAGCAATACTAATACTGGGTTTGATATTTCCTTCGTCTAATACCCTGTCTAGAAAACCTGGATGTAAAGAATCTAGGTTTTTAATGATTTGTTTGACATTTGCGCCTTCTACCTCCACTCTTGCTTGCCCTTTAGTTAGAGGCTGCATTTGTGAAGGTATGAAGACTAACGCCATAAAATGATAATCTCTATGATTTAATCGCTTCCAAAATAGCCCCAGGACTCATGGGTAATTGAGTGATTCTAGAACCACAAGAGTCATATACTGCATTTGCAATTGCGGGAGTTGGTGGGACAATATTTGCTTCACCTATTCCTCTTACACCAAATGGGTGGCCTGGGTTTGCTACTTCTACTATTACAGTATCAATCATGGGCAAATCTAATGCTGTTGGCATCCTATAATCGAGCAAACTTGTATTATTCATTTTGCCTTCGTCACTCATGAAATATTCTTCATTTAGTGCCCATCCGATTCCTTGTACACTACCACCTTGCATCTGTCCTTCAACATAACTGGGGTGTATAGCTTTACCGGCATCTTGAATCGCAGTAAATCGGTCAATTGTAATTTTGCCTGTTTCCTGGTCGATAGATAAATCTACGATATTTCCGCAGAATGATCCTCCAACACCTCTGGGCTTGACTGATGCCCTTCCAGTAATTCCCCCGCCAGTATCACTTAATTGGGCAGCAAGTTCTTTGATAGTCATTTTTAGTTCAGTATCTGTTTTAGAACTAATTATTCCGTCCTCCATTTGTAAGTGATCGGGGTCTACATCCCAGATGCTAGCAGCTCGTGTAATACATTGTTTCTTTACGTCTTGGGCAGCTTCATAGGCCGCCCATCCGGTAGCAAAAGTAGTTCTACTGCCTCCAGTTACAGCAGTAAACCCAATTGTGTCAGTATCTACTACTGAAGGCCTGACATCTTCTGCAGAAATACCTAAAACTTCTGCAGCTTGCATAGCTATAGATGTTCTAGATCCTCCAACGTCAGTTGATCCCTCTGTGAGATTAACTGTTCCGTCTTTGTTCAATGCAATGTTACAAGCAGAATCAAATCCTATATTAAACCAAAACCCTATAGCCACTCCACGTCCAGAACCTTCTTTCTTTTCTGACATATAATGTGGATGCTCTCGCATGGATTCTAGTACTTCTTTCGCTCCTATTCTTTGAAAAACAGGACCATCTACTCGTCGTGTTCCTTCTGTAGCAACGTTTTTTAGTCTTAAATCAATAGGATCCATTCCTAGTTTTTCTGCTAACTCATTTAGAGCTTGCTCAAACCCAAATGCTGCATTTGGAGATCCGGGGGCTCTGTAAGCAGCTGTTTTAGGCTTGTTTACTACTACATCAAATCCGTCTATCAAGCCGTTTTCTAAGTCATATGCTGCAAAAACGCATTGAGCGGCTGCTCCAACAGGAGATCCTGCATATGCTCCAGCTTCCATAGCCATCCAAGCGTGAGCTGCAGTTATTTTACCTTCCTTGGTTGCTCCAACTTTAATTTTAATTTTGGATCCAGGTGTAGGCCCAGAACCTTCAAACGTTTCTTTTCTTGTCATTACAATTTTTACAGGCGTACCTGTTTTTTTCGATAAAAGTGCTGCAACTGGTTCTACGTAGATTGGAATTTTACCTCCAAAGCCACCACCAATTTCAGTAGGAGTCACCCTAATCATGGATACTGGCATATCCAAAAGGTCTGCAAGGCTATCTCTCACTACAAAAGATCCTTGAGTTTCACACCAAATATGTAGTCTACCGTCAGCGCTCCAAAAAGCTGTTCCATTGTGTGGAGCTATATATCCTTGATGTACTGTTACAGTGTTGTATTCTCTCTCTACAATTACATCTGCTTGTCTAAATCCTTCTGAAATATCTCCTTTAATGTGTTGGAAATGTTTAGCTACATTACTGACAATACCAGAGTCATCTCCAAGTTCCTCTGTAGTTTGGTCTTCATGTAGTATTGGGGCACCATCAGCCATTGCTTCATCTGTAGTCATTACAGACGGCAACACTTCATATTTTACTTCAATTAACGATAATGCTTCTTCGGCAACATGAGCGTTTGTAGCAGCAATTCCGGCAATGGCGTGTCCAACGTATAAAACTTTGTCTCTGGCAAGGATATTGCCTCTTAAGTCTCTAAGCTTTGTTTCGTCTTCACCTAGCTCCATAACCTTATCAGCAGCTTCAGGAAAATCAGCAGCGGTTACAACAGCATGTACTCCATCTAAAGCTTCGGCTTTAGATGTGTCAATTGATATTATTTTCGCATGTGCATGAGGGCTTCTTAGGATCTTTCCATGGAGAAGACCTGAAGCATCATAATCTGCTCCATATATAGCTCTTCCGGTTACTTTATCAACTCCATCGTGTCGAACTGGTCTAGTGCCTACGACTTTAAAGTCATTCTCAGTAGATAGCACTACATTTGGGTCATAATCTTTTGTAGTCATTTAAGCCTCCTGCATTCTTTTAGCTGCATCTTGAACTGCTCTAACAATTTTGTCATAGCCTGTACATCTGCATAAGTTGTTTGCTAGCCAGAATCTGATTTCGTGTTCTGTAGGATCGGGGTTTTTTTCTAGTAATGATTTGGTAGCGATAATAAATCCTGGAGTACAAATGCCGCATTGAAGTGCAGCTCCCTCTAAAAATGCTAATTGAATAGGATGAAGATGTGTTCCATCTGCTACTCCTTCAATAGTTTCAATAGATGCTCCTTGAGCTTCTACGCCAAGCACTAAACAAGAAGTTACAATACGGCCATCAATATTTACTGTGCAGGCGCCACAATTTCCGTCACCACAACCCTCTTTTGTTCCAGTAAGACCTATTACATCTCTTAAGCACTCTAGCAGGCTTTGTCTAGGTTCACAAAGAAAGTCTACAGGTTCGCCGTTTATAGTTGTTTGAACATGTGTTTTTGTAGTCATTTTACTTTCCTCCAGATCTTTCTACAGCCGTGTTAAGTGCCCGTCTAGTTAGAACTTCACACAGATGTTTTCTGTATTCAGCAGTCCCTCTCATATCAGAAATTGGAGATGCTGCTTCTCGAGCTGCTTCAGCAGCTTTTTGAATTGATTCATCATTAACAGGTTGCCCTATTAGTGCTTTTGAAGCTCCTTCGACTAATATTGGTTTAGGGGCAACTGATGCAAGGCAAACTCTTCCGTTAATAAATTTACCGTTAGAAATATTAACAGATACCCCAGCTCCTGCTACAGCGATATCCATTTCATTTCTAGGTATAAATCTTATGTAGTTAGCTCCAAATCCTTGTCCAGGGTTGGGGAAATACAATGAAACTAATAATTCATTTGAATTTATAGATGTTTGCCTAGGACCTGTACATACATCTTCCACAGGTATCTCTCTTATGCCGTTAGGTCCAGCTACTGTTGCGACAACGTTGTGAGCTACTAAGTTAGGAATGGAGTCCCCACTAGGTGCTCCATTACATAAATTTCCACCTAAAGTGGCTCTACCTTGAATTGGTGTGCCCCCAATGAGAGACGCGGAATCTATAATTGCTGGGAAATGTTTAATTACATCTGGATTATTATAAATTAGATGTAATGGGACAGCAGCTCCAATGGTTAATCCTCCTGATTTGTCATAATCCATTTGATTTAGTTCAGGTATTTTTTTTATATCTACTACTGTTTCTGCATTTACTCTAGGATCTTTGACTCTTAGTTGTACTATTAAATCAGTGCCACCAGCTAAAGGGCGAGCTTTTCCATCAGAATCTGCAAGAATTTTAATAGCATCTGCTACGGATTCAGGTGCTTTGTAATCGATCCACTTCAAAAAACTTCCTCCTTGGTTATCTTATGTCGTACAAAACTTGTGTGACTATAATTATGCCACTCAAATCAGGCGTAGTCTAACATAAGCATTCATAGGTAACAATCAATCTGATTAGTGAAAAGAAAACATCTATAGATCAGGTAAGTTTTTAAGGTAGAATCCAGTCTTAGAATCAGAGTTTTTGGCCACCTCTTCAGGTGTTCCGGTACAAACTATTTGACCTCCCTTATTTCCAGCTCCTGGCCCTAGATCTATTAGCCAGTCAGAACTTTTGATTAAATCTAGATGATGTTCAATTAATATTACTGAGTTTCCAGAATCTACTAATCTTTGCAATACCTTTAAAAGTTGTGCGCAATCTTCAAAAGATAGCCCTGTGGTTGGTTCGTCTAGAATGTACAAAGTATTTCCTGTAGATTTTTTGGCTAATTCTGTGGCTAATTTAACTCTTTGAGCTTCTCCACCACTTAACTGAGTAGCTGGTTGGCCTAATCTGATATAGCCTAGGCCTACGTCATGAAGGGTTTGAAGCTTATTTTTTATTCTGGGAATATTTTCAAATGTTTGAATTGCCTCTGTAACTGTACTTGATAAAATCTCTGCTATTGTTGAAGATTTATATTGTATTTGTAATGCTTCTCTATTGTACCTACTACCTTGGCATTCTTCGCAAGGAACCGTAACATCTGGAAGAAATTGCATTTCTATGTTGATTACTCCATCACCCCTACATGCCTCGCATCTTCCTCCTTTTACATTGAATGAAAATCTGCCTGGTTTATATCCTCTTGTTCTTGATTCTGGAGTTTGCGCAAAAATTTCTCTGATATATGTGAAAGCCCCAGTGTAAGTTGCAGGATTGCTTCTAGGTGTTCTTCCTATAGGAGCTTGATTGATATTTACGATTTTATCTATATTTTCAATTCCTGAAATGTCTGAGAATTTACCCGGTCTGTCTTTCGATTTGTAAAAATGTTGAGATAGTTTTTTGAATAATATATCGTTGATTAATGTACTTTTACCTGATCCTGAAACTCCTGTAACACAAACTAAAATTCCTAATGGGATTTCGCAGTCTATACTTCTCAGGTTATTTTCTTCTGCCCCAAATATCTTTATAGTTTTTCCGTTGCTTTTTCGTCTTTTAGTGGGAGGTTTAATTTGTTTAGTTCTGGATAGGTATTGTCCGGTTAAAGATTTTTTGGATTTAATTATTTGACTTAAAGTGCCACTAGCGATCACTTCTCCTCCAAATTCTCCAGCTCCAGGTCCCATGTCAATTATATGGTCAGCAGATCTCATGATAGCTTCGTCATGTTCTACTATTAATACGGTATTTCCCACATCTCGCAAGTTTTTTAAAGTAGTAATTAATCTATCATCATCTGCAGGATGTAATCCTATTGAGGGTTCATCACAAACATATAAGACTCCCATTAACCCTGATCCAATTTGAGTAGCTAATCTTATTCGTTGTGATTCTCCACCGCTTAATGTAGAAGCTCTGCGAGATAAAGACAGATAGTCTAATCCCACATTTAATAAAAATTTTAGGCGAGATTGTATTTCTTTTAAGATTTGTGAGGCTATTGTTTGTTCTCTAGAAGAAAGGATTGATGAATCTGATAACTTGTTAATCCAATTAAGAGAATCTTCTATAGGTAAATTAGAAATTTGTATGATGTTCTGCTTATCTATTGTTACTGCTAAAGCTTCAGGTTTAAGCTTATTTCCATTACAAGAGTTACAAGGAAGCGAAGTCATAAATCTATCTATGAATGTACGAACATTTTCTGATTCAGTTTGTTGTAGGCGTTTTTCTAAATTTTTAATTACTCCCTCAAACTTAGTGTTCCATTGAAATCGCCGACCTCTTCGTGTTCTGTGAGTAACTTTTATTCTTCTTTCATCTTCAGATCCATAAAGAATTAAATCTATATGTTTGTCGTCGAGTTGATTGAGAGGTAAATCAGTTCGAAATCCTTCCATTTCAGATAAAGCGTTAATTTGGCTAGCAAAAAAAGGATTTAACTTTCCTGACATTGACCAAGCTTCAATTCCTCCATTGTCAATTGAAATTGAATAATCAGGAATGACTAAATCTGGATCTACAATTTTTTTGAATCCTAACCCTGCACATGTATTACAAGCCCCATGAGGATTGTTGTAACTGAAAGTCCTAGGTTCTAATTCGCCTAAATTAATTTGACAGTGAACGCATGCAAAATGTTCAGAAAAAAGTAAATCTTCTGAGTTTTCTACATCAATCAGGATTATTCCTTTTGCTTGTTTCAAAGCAGCTTCCGTAGAATCAGATACTCGTGTTTTGTCTATAGATTCATTTATTACTAGTCTATCTACAACAATTTCTATGTTGTGCCATTTTTGTTTGTCTAACTCAATTGATTCATTTAAGTCTTTAATTTCACCATTGACTCTAACTCTTATGAATCCAGACTTTCTAGCAGATTCTAATACATCCTTATGCTCACCTTTTCGTCTTTGTACTACAGGGGCAAGTATTTGAATTCGCTTGTCTTTTTCAATATTTAAAATAGAATCTACAATTTGCTGAACTGTTTGACTTTTGACAGGTCTCCCACAATTGTGACAGTGAGGTTTTCCTATTCTTGCGAATAATAGTCTGAGGTAATCATAAACCTCAGTAACTGTACCTACAGTAGATCGAGGATTATGAGAAGTTCCTTTTTGATCGATAGAAATTGCTGGGGATAGTCCCTCAATATAGTCCACATCAGGTTTGTCCATCCTTCCTAAAAATTGACGAGCATATGAAGAAAGAGATTCTACATATCTTCTTTGCCCTTCAGCGTAAATAGTGTCAAAAGCAAGTGTGCTTTTTCCTGAGCCTGAAACTCCGGTCACCACTACTAATTTGTTTCGAGGTATAGTGACATCAATATTTTTGAGATTGTGCTCACGGGCACCTTGGATCACTATATTTTTTGATTTAAGTTGTTCAGTTGTCATATATTGTGTCTCTCTTATGAAAAACAGATTTGAATATTGATATCAATCATTGGTTAGGAGTAAATATGTCTATTAAATTTAATTACTTATATGCAAATGGCATCTTACCTTCATCAAGACCCAAACAGGTTTCAAGAGGTACATATGATTTTGCAGTAGCTTACCCAGATCCTAAATCATTTCCTACTGATGAAATTATAAGTAGTTTAAAAGATGCTATTAAAGCAAATCCAGATTATTTAGCTATTTATCCTCCTCAGCAAGGCAATGCTCTTTTAAGAGATTATATCTCTCATAAGATTGGTCGAGATAGATCAATTAAGGTTAATTCTGATCAGATTATTTTAGGTAATGGATCGGGTCAATCTATCGATATGATTTGTTCTGTATTACTTAATGCAGGAGACGCAGTAATTACAGACCAATATGTTTACGGGGGAACTTTAAATACTCTTAGAAGGCATTCAGCTAAAATAATTGGTGTAAATAGTGATTCAGATGGAATGGATCCGGAAAATTTAAGTCATACTATTTCAAGATTGTCACAACAAGGAACTCTCCCAAAATTTGTATACTTAATTCCAACATTTCAAAATCCCCAAGGATGGACTCTTTCTTTACATCGTAGACAAGAAATTTTGAAGGTTTGTAATCAGTTTGGTGTTCCTATATTGGAAGATGACTGCTATTTTGATAATCGTTATGAAGGTGAACCAGTAACTTCAATTTATGATCTAGATCAAGAAAATAGTGTGATTTATGTAGGGTCTTTTTCTAAAACTATTGCACCAGGAATGAGTGTGGGCTACATGACAGGACCAAATGAATTTATAGATCGTGCTATGTTTGTTAAAAGTGGAAGAGTCAGTGAATTTGCTGCAATGGCTGTATATCAATATTCAGTGAATTATCTAGATCAACATATTTCTGAAATTAATGAAATTCAAAAGAACAAACGAGATGCAATGTTGTCTGCCTTGGGAGAAAATTTTGGTAATCAAGCAAAATGGAGTCATCCTGAAGGAGGACTTTATATTTGGGTTGAATTCGACGATCAGGTTGATATCACCGAGTTACATCAGAATTCAGTTAATGATATTGATGTAGGTTTTCATCCAGGAACAAATTATTCTCCTGATGGTAAAGATGGGAAACATTTTATTAGGTTATGTTATGGGTTTAATCAGCCGGATGAAATAAAAGAAGGGATTTCAAAACTTGCGGATTATTTTGCGAAAAAAGGTGTAATTTAGTTATTTGCTGGTATCTGGTGCGAATGGCGCAGGTTCCATTTCGGAAAAAAATTGGTCGAAATAATTAATCCTATTGGGTACTGTGTTTTGTATTGTCCGGAGAAGGTCTGTTGAAACACGAGAAGCCTTATATCTCAGGGCGTAATACATTGGGAAAGTTTCAGCAATATCTTCCCGATCTGGATTATCTTTAGCATAAAGGGAGATATAGTTGTTGGCGTCAGCAGACCGTGCCTTTTCCCATTCTTCCCCGTAGTGATGAGGGTCCAACGAAGTATGAGATGCTTCGTGCAAGAATACCTCTTCCAACACCTCTTGATCTATATATGTTAGTCCTCTTTCATGATGTATCAAAAGGTTATTGTTTCCGCCACCAAAATCTTCATCTCCTTTATGCAGCCATATTGTATCTACTTCCTGTCTTAACTCAGTTGGAAGTTGCCCAACTGCATATAGATAAATTAATGCTGCCGCCTCCGCACTGTCAGGGGTTTCAAACTCTGAATTCACTTGCACTTCAATTTTGAGTCCGTCTGCAAAATCAGCTTCAAACAGAAATGGATTTACTGTGTCAAAGGATCCGGTTCTCCTATCAAACATTTCTCGAGGAGCGTCAGTGATTTTCTTTAAAGACCTAAAAAAGGTTGGATCATAGGTATTCAATATATCGGAGGTACCTGGAATCCAAACAGTTCCAGTAAATGGAGGTGGTACAGATGGAGGTGTTACAGAGATAGGAGTTGCCGTTGGTACAGGAGTAGATGTTGCCGTTGGTACACGAGTAGGAGTCGCTGCAGGTACAGCAGTAGGAGTCGAGGTAGGGTCTGGCGTCAAGGTAGGAGATGGAAAGGGTGTACTGGTGCTAGTTGCTGTTGGCTTTTCTGTAGGAGTGGGTATCTGTTGAGCAATGGTAGTTGAGGTTGATTCTAATGTTGCAGTAGGGGTGGGTTCTACTGGAATCATTGTGGGAAGTTCTATATCAACTGTCGCCGGTTTTGTTGGAACGATAGTTGCCACTTCACTTGTATTTGATATTGTTTCGGAACAAGCTGTCACAAAAGTAATCAAAGTAGTTATTAAAATAAGTGGAATTAATTTTCTACAACACATCGCAAAATTCTAACATTTTTACTAACACACGGAATAATTGGGAAATCCCACGGTTTGGAGTAGATAAATGGGGTGCCCGGTAAGGGACTCTAACCCCACTCTTTTATTGAGAAGCGGAGAATCGGATTTTAAATTTGATGGTTACTGTCTACTGAATTTGTGTAATAACTCTATCTCAAGTCTTAATGCCATTGATTCAGTTTCATTATTAAGAAACTTTATACAATCCTTCAGTCTTTCTCTAGATGAAGGTTCTTCTAAAAGCTTTTGTCTGTTCTTAGGATCTAATTGCAACATTTGTGCAATAAAATAAGAAAGTGATTCTGGGTTTGATGGAGTAGGATTTAATGCATTTTCTACCCATCCTCCACTTAATCCTAGAACCGACTGGAGATGTTTAGATGCTATCTCGCGAGCTTCGTCTATTTCATCTGAAGGCGGTTCATCAAAAATATCTAAATTAGGTAAGATTTCTACATCAGCAGACATGTATGGCTCATCATTAAAAGTTTCTAAGATTTCAAATTTTTCTTCTCCAACTGCGGTGATATACAATCGGTTGCCAGATATGTTTTTTACACTAGTAATTTTTGCTGTAGTTCCAACTGAATAGGGGTTAGGTTTATCTCCTACCTCTTTACCTGATTTAATTAAAACTATTCCAAAAATAGAGTTGTCTTTTAAACAGTCTTCAATCATAGTTAAGTATCGAGATTCAAAAATTTGTAAAGGAATCGTTGCGCCTGGAAATAAAACAGTATTAAGCGGGAATAAAGGGATTCTTCTAATGTTGGGCTGCATAGTCATTTTGTACTAACCTGATTATAGGTTTATTATACCTATATAATAGAATTATGATAAATATTTAAATAGGACTTGATATGAAAGAAGTATTTCACGAGGCTATTCTAAGATTAAAACAGGAAGAACCTGTAGTTATTGCCACAGTTGTCAAAACAAAAGGTTCTACACCTCAGAAACCTGGTGCTAAATTGTTGGTTAGACAAGATGGTAGTGGAGCGGGAACCTTAGGTGGTGGGTGTGTTGAGGGAGATATTTGGTACGCTGCAAAACAAATGATGGATTCGGGGGATTCACCTGATTACAGGGAATATGAACTTAATGAAGATTTGGCAGCGGATGACGGTTTAGTGTGTGGTGGGACGATGTACTTTTTGATTGATCCTGTTTACGAAGCTTCTCAATATTTACCTTTTGCTCAAGAAATTGATTCAGCATATGAAGGAAATGGTTCTGTAGCTTTAGCATCAATTGTTAAGTCTTCTTCAGACGGAAAATCTAAAATAGGTGATAAGTTATTTATTAGAGAAGATGGTTCAACTGAAGGAACTTTAGGAAATGATCAGATGGATGTAGGTGCTATTTCCAAAGCTCATTACTTAATGATTCACGGGAATAATGAATATGTGATTTTTGAAAATGGGGCTGAATATTTTATTGAAGCTTATACAACCCCCCCCCAGCTGGTGATTTGTGGTGGTGGGCATGTTTCAAAAGCTATTTCAGCTTTGGCAAAACCTTTAGGATTTCGCTTGTTCATTACAGATGACAGAAATGAGTTTGCTAACCCTGAAAGGTTTCCTGAGGCTGATCTGATCATTCAAGATACTCCTGAAAAAGCATTACCTCAATTACCAATTAATCCAAACACATTTATCGTGGTGGCCACACGTGGTCATAGATATGACAATACTGCTCTTTTGGCTGCAGCAAATACATCTGCTAAATACGTAGGTTTGATGGGAAGTAAAAGAAAAACGATTTTGATCTATGAAGACCTGCTTCTGGAAGGATTGTCTGTGGAAAGACTGAAAGAAATTCGATCTCCTATTGGATTGGATATCCGTGCACGTACTCCTGAAGAGATCGCAATGAGTATTATGTCGGAAGTTTTAATGTTTAGATTGGGTGGTACTGGAGCCCCTATGAAACTCGAAGATAAATTGATGGCAAAAATTATTGAAAAAGTTCAAATTTCTAAAGAAAAATCTGTTTTTTCAGCCTAGGTAAATTTTGTCTCATATTACAGGAATTATTACTGCCGCAGGATTTTCTAAGAGAATGGGTACATTGAAAGCCCTATTACCTTGGAAGGGGACAACAATGATTTCTCATCAAATTAATTGTTTAAGACACTCAGGCTGTACTGATATTATTGTTGTTTTGGGCTTTAAATCAAAACAAATCCGTGACGAAATTGATTGTGAAGATGTAATTGTTGTTGAAAATAATGATTATTCATATGGTAGAGCTTCTAGTATTAAGTCTGGAGTTGGGAAATCACATTTTGATACAGACTGTTTTGTGATTTTAGGAGTTGACCAACCTAGAAATTCAGAAATAATTTCATCTTTGATAAATAGCCATCTTCAATCAGAGTTTCTAATTACATCTCCTAGATATTTAGGTAATGGAGGTCATCCAATAATTATTTCATCTAAACTTAGAGATGAATTATTAAATATTGATGAAGAAACTTTGGGCATGAAAAAAATTTTTGAGAAATATCGAGCTAACGGAATTAATAAAGTAGAATTTGATGACCCTTTAGTTAGGTTAGATTTGAATGAAATAAATGATTACAATCTTGCGTACGACCAGTTTGGAAATTAAGCGCTTCCCCATCTAGTTAAGGCATCTTCTAATTCCTTGTGAAGTTGATTGTGCTTCTCTCCCAGCTCATATATCTCATCAATATTCCCGGAATTTGAGGCTTTAGATAATTGAGATTCTATTAATTCGATTTCAGATTCTAGATCTTTTATCTTAGATTCTAATATTTCAGATTCTTTAGCTTCAGATTTTTTAGGAGTTTTATTTTTAGATTTTTTCCTTGAATCTAATTTAACAGGTCTATTTGTATCTTTACTTTTAAACTTAACTGAGGTGTTTTCTTTAACCCAATCTTCGTAACCACCTTTAAACTGAACT